>Ga0214544_1000283_pt1 | contig 85318 bp, 44 predicted proteins | sample CNSS3metaG_FD_160074 | JGI IMG/M metagenome (GOLD analysis project Ga0214544, IMG submission 160074) | Root nodule microbial communities from cowpea collected in UCLA plant growth center, Los Angeles, California, USA - CNSS3 | ecosystem: Host-associated > Plants > Roots > Nodule | place: USA...
AAAAAACAGCTTCCACACTGAAAAAAAAAAACAGCTACGACACTGAAAAAAAAACAAAAGGAGAGAGAAAGTAAAACAGGTCATGGCCTTAAGTTATAATCGTTATTGGAATGCGGGACTTGCACTCTAAAAAAGTATATAGTTGCAGTCATTGATTGAAAAGTCAATGGTTGTAATTGTTATAGAATACATATGCATAACAAATAATGTAGTTAAAATATCAGTGGTTAATTTTCCTATCAACAGTTATAACTCCATGCATTTACTCGGAAATTTAGAGTGAACCAAATCCTACAGCCATACATAATTGCTCAATCTACCATCTTACATTTTTGGACCATACTGGAACCAGTTTGAGTAGTCGGTCAGTATCCAACTTTGACCCTGACAGCAAATAAAAAAAAAATGAGAACATAATAAATGCAGTATTTTTAACATAAAACAGATGTGGATAAACAAGAAACAGATATTACAAACTGTTCAATATTTACAGTCACAGTGGTGAAACGTAAAAGAATAAGAAATTATCACAATTTGAAGCGGACCCTATAATGCAGTTATGTACATGTACTTTGATGTGCATCTTGAAAATATAGCACACTAAAGTGATATGTAGTTATGTATATTACACAGTATTATGCATTCTTATATTATATGCCACTGAAAATCAGCTAGCACTATTAAGAATTTGGTGATCTTACACTGTTGTTTCAACTGCAGAATGTGTTTTTCATATTTACAATGTCTGGATAGTGCATGATCTTGAACAATTTCAAAGGAAGCAGCCATTACTTTCCATATTAAACTGTGCTAGAAAACTTGATGAACTTTAGTTTTAGGAGATACGGATGTAAAAAAGCTGATTGAAATTGGTATGGAATTTTACAAACAAAATTATCCACAAATCTATGGTATCAAACTTTCAGGAGACTTTCATGAGTAATGCCACTTGAGAAGTTGTTAAACAACATAAAACTAATCCACTAATAGTATTACACAAGAGTCAATAAATACTCAATCTACATTATATAAATGTTGATATAAAATACAGAACTAGTGATGCAATGAAATTTCAAACAGTGATGGAAGTAGGGAAAAAAAGTACCTTCATCTCCATTGGACTGTGGAAGGTCTACGCTTATACTGGTATTGCTGCAAGGATAAGAAGGAAAAAATTTCAGCCAAGAGTGATATTTTCATCTATAAAACATTCTTAGATTTTGAACTCCGACTCTAGAAACAGCTTCTATAAGTTGAGATCCAAACTTTAGAGGCCCAGTAGAAGGAGCAAAGAAAAGGAAACCTACCTAAGACAGTCAAGAAACAAGAATATGACTTCAATTCTCTGGTTGTGATGTTTGAGGACCTCAATGATGGAATCAATAGCAATTGATTGTCTCACATCTGAAGAGTAGACAAGACCAACCAGTGCAGGCAAGTACAGTGAAGGGTCTGCAAAAGTAATTCACCAATAAAATTTGTCACAACCATTTGTAAAATTTTCGTGACAGATATCTTGTGGATCACTGTAACGCATATGGAATTAATGTGAAAACATTATGGCTTAAAAAAAAATGTGCAACTCATTAAAGCAGAGGAGCACAACAAATAAAGACAATGAAGGAATCATTTCAAAGAGAAAAAAAGTAAAGGAAATGCAAAGAAGCAACCTATAAGCTTAAGCTATTAGATGCAAGCTTAGAAATTGCTTTAATCACATCTTAAACACACCTTGTAACGTCCTGATATAAAAACTCTATAGACTTTATGTGAGAATAAAACATAGGCCACCAATAGTTTTTGCTTCAAATTAAAATTAAAAACCAAAAAGATGGTGCTTAACAATTGGGCAAAGAAGGTTCAGCACCACATCAAGAATCAATCATCCATAAAGATCCGGTCAATACAAGACCCGCTAATACTTGCCAATTTATATAAGAAATCTGTATACAAAATATTACACTTTACATTTCAGTTTTAATGCTACCTATAATTGGAAGTAATTTGGATGCCTGTTCACGAATCATAATTTCTTCATCTCCAAGCCGCTCTAGCAATTTGTTTGCTATATCTTGCCTAAAATACACATTTCAACAAATAAATATACAAACAACTAAAAACCAGTATAACAACAAAAGCAGTCGTACCTAGAAGAACAAGATATTAAACTTTGTGATTTTGATGATATATGTAGGACTTCTGATATAACATCCATAGCATTTCTTCTCTGGGAAATGTTTCCAGAAGAAAGGCGCTTCAGAACTTCCATAAGACAGCGATCATCTTTGCTCCTGGAGAATCCTTATATGTGTAAGTTCTAAATTTAAAAGAAAAGATTTTAGACTTAAAGAGTGATTTTAGTCAGTATCATAAGAGAAAAAATAAAATGACTACATTGAGCAGTATTCTCCTATCAACATAACAACAGCTCTAGCTGTACCATCCCGCTCATCTAAAAGGTGAAGCAGAAGAGGAATCACACTATTTGCCTTCCTACTGTCAGCAAGTGCATCTTCTTGTGTGTAATCTGGCCTCAGAATGATAGCCTTGAATATTGAAACAACTCCAGCTATCACATCCTCATCAGTGCAATTTAACTACAGAATAAAGAAGGAAAGGTATAAAAGCTCAATTTTCAATCTGGTAAGGAGACACAAATTACTAAATCACAATTTGATTAATCATTGACTTCTAAATACATCATAACTAAAAAATATGTTGATAATAAGCAATGCACACTCTATAGTTCTATGCCAAAATGCAGCAGAAGCCAGGTTACACATAACAGATGGCAATGTCTGTATCAAATATGTGAACTTAAAGTTGTTGAATATCAAGTAGATCTGGACTCAGTTTGTAAAATTAGAAATAGTACTCTGCCTTGACAGTGCATCATAGGTAAACAAACAATTTTATTTAACTATGGAATGGTTAGAAAAAGAAAAAAAAGTCAGATTCAACTGACAGTTACTGCTGAAAATAACAGCTTTGATCTTTCTATCAGATGCAAAGGACATTATTACTGCATTAAAGTCACTGCAAAAACCACATCAACATGTCATTCAAGTTCAGAACAAAGAAAATGCTATAATAAAAATACTAATTGATGGTATCCTTATTCTAAGTTTCTAATCATAAAATTCAGTGCTAAACCTGATCCATGCAAGGGAAAAAACATTGGATTTCGAAGGAAAATGAATATAACACATTCATTCGCATGATTAAAAGGGTGTGTAACATTTTTGTTTAAAAATATATCTGCAACATATTTCCCCAAGAAGGCCTCAATTAGAGGTACCTGTGGTACTAGAATGCGTGAGATATTCATCCCAAACTCCGACACTGTGCTTTCAAATCTCTTGATATCTAGACGTCCCAAAAGCAGGCATAAACAATTCAAAAAGAACTTTCTGGTCTCCAACCCACCATCATTGTTGTCAATATAGCCACCACCAGTGTGGTTGTCCATATAATACTGCATTTTGCATGGATATCAGAAAAAAAAAAAAACAATTTCAACACGCACAATCATATGAAACCACAAAGAATTGAGTTGTCATGTCATCATGTCAAATATATTTATCACCTACTGACCTATTCCTGATTAATTTGAATTGATGTAGCCCTAGCCAGTAACAATTACAAACTAACCATAAGATATGCTCAAAGTGTTAAATAAAATGTATGGGACAAACACTCTTACCCCAAGACTGCCAAAAATTGCACAAGAGACACTATCCAGATAGTCAAGGCAAATTCCCTTTTATATATGCCATAAATAAGTTAAAGCCTAAACGTTTATACAATATGATGAAGTCAGTCAGCATATATTTTTCTTAGCAGAACTGCTAAAACAAGAATAATTTATCCCCCTTGGCAACATCAAATAGAGACACCTTGCCATCCATACCAACTAGGACATAAGGTGATTGCTCAAATTACTTCAAGACTTCATTATAAATATATAGCTACTCTGTACTGTATATAACCTGGATGCCAGACATATACTGGTCCAACAGTTCCTTGTAATGCTGTGAGAACTTCTTATCTTCCAGGTGTAGTAGCACGCTATAATGCTTCCAGCAAGAACAGAGCAGTAAATCTCCAGTCTTGAGAGCATTAGAATCAGTCTTCAATGCCGCAGACAAAAAGAAAAATTATGGCCCATAGAAAATACTAAGTGATTAAAATCGAATATCAAATAGAGAAAAAAATGCATTGATTCCAGAACCTGCCTCTAGTTGAAAGGATCCATGGTGATTCTTTATCTCCTGCAGCCATTTAAGAACTTGCTCCAAGCCTTTGGCATGTAAAAAACGACTTTTCCTGCTCCACTGTAATGTAGAGTTGAACATTAAACAACTGAATAAGTAACAGCTTGAACCATCTTTTTTACATTCTTGTTACAAATGCATGCTCATATCAGTAATTTTATATGCCAGTTAGAATTCAGTTACAAGTTTGGGCCTGATTATACTTTCTGCAGAAGCGAATGAGTTCTCATCACAAAATTGAAAATAGTTTTACCTTAGTTGCCCCTCTGAAAAGGAACATCGAAAAAGAGTTGTTAATAATCATGAACCTAAAATCAGGACAGGTTTTGTTTACCAAATTCAATATAACAGGAAATGTTGCCATAGTCGATCGTCTAAAAGTCTTATTCACACTGTAGTTAAATAATGGCATCACTTTCTAATGCAGTTTCTAATGTTTGCTTATTCAATATAATTTTCTTTATAGTATATCATTATTGCACATTATGAATATATGAATAAAAGAATTAAGAACTAAGACTGTATAACTTACAGAAAGGAGCCTTTTAACCAAACAAATAATGTCATCTAAATGATGCCACAGAGTATAGTCCCTATCGATCATTGACATCAAAAAATTTGAATCCAATTTCTCCTTCTTGTCAGTAGTAGGAGAATGTACAAAAGTAATTGCCTGATCTTTTGCTCTGGCATTTAATTTCAACTTTTTATTGTCCGCCACTTTTGTTAATGCTCCCGAAAGAGACAAAAAACAATCAGCCGCAGACACTCCAAGGCGAGATGGCAACTCAAAACCATCCTGCAAAGTGCTGAACAGCCAGTGGTGAGATAATGAAAATTTAAGGAATAATCAGTGAATTAATAAAACAACATTATAATGATACTATCCACAAAAAGAGCAAATGGGAGAGATATGGAGTTGACATTATTGGTAAAATAAATGGGTACAATGCTACAATAAGAAACATGAAAAGGTAAATTTATGAAGAGGAACAGCTGTACACAAGTAAGACTTGTCATTGAACAAATTAATAATCAATCAAACGCCTCTAGCCAACAATGGTAGCTCCTGACAGTATCAGGAATCTTGTCTATAAAGAGAGGGGAAAGAGGGGGGAATTAGATGAATGTCTGAATATACAATGTGAGACATATATACGTTTACATAACATAGAATAAAATAAAAGACAACAATCTTGATAAATACACTAGTACAGTGCTAAATGCACACCGGCAAAATCTACCACTAAACAAGAACGTCCGTCTACATTACACTTTCAAACAAGAAAGAGATGCATGAGAAACAAACAATACCTTCCTTTACTAACAATGCTAGCCAAATCCGGAAGACAAGTGGAGAGTATCTTCAACAAATCTCCATAACTCTCGCGTATCCCTAACAAACACAATTTAATTAATTAATCCAAAATGAATTAAAAATAAAAAGGTTTCCTATTTCCAAACATGTTCTTCGTCAATACTTGAGTTGAAATAGCGAGAGTGAAAATCAGAAACTCACCACCAAACATGGATTGATGAGCGGAACATTCAAATTCAACTAGATTCCGAAGAAGGAGGCACCAACCAAGCAACAAGTAGCGATCGTTGACGTGCTTTCTGGCAACTAGGCCAGCGAGAGCCTCGGCAACGGGTTGGAAAAGAATCTCGTCCTGGAAGAGCCAGTTCAACAGAAGCATAGCTTGGTCACCGTGCTTGGACTTCAACACCTGCAAACAAGAAAAACAGCGTAACGAAGAGAAAGCAGAATCCGAAATAAACAAATTAAGGAGGAGAAAATGAATACGCTGTCGATGATTGGAAGAAGGACTTGGTCGAGGGAAGAATTCTTGGTCGCAGCGTCGGCAACGTAGCTGTGGAAAAACCAGAGAGAGTCTTCGAGGGAAACGAGTGAAGTGTGCGAGCGCGAAGAATGTGAAGAGAGGCGAGAAATAGAATCTTGAAGCTTCTTGGGACGGGAAGTGAGAAGAGAAGTGATAGCACGTGCGAGCGTGACGGAGACGATGGACTCGCGTTGTGGCTCCGATTTCCATAGCAACTCTTCTTCTCCCTCCATTTTTCTCTATGCCTACTACCTTGGTGTCAAGTTTACACTTACTCAACTGAACCACTGCGACGATGTCAATGAATTGAATGTCACAGTTTTTGTTTATTTTTATAGGTTAAAATATTGGTCTCTTTTCGTCGGTAGGTTCTCTTCTTCTTTTTTTCTTAATTAAGTTTTTATTTTAAAAATTTAATTAGCTTATTTTAATCAGTACTAATTAGTTAACTATATGTCAGCATGTGATTCTTTTTATTTTTAATTTTTTTTATAATTTTAAAAAAAATTTCATGTATCAATATGATATTGTGGTATGTGGTACAAAGAGTGTGACATAGAACGTATTATTTTTATGTGAAAAGTTTCATCGTAGTCTTGTCTTATATATGTATTTGTTATTTTTGTCTATATTTGTTTTTAATTTTTTTAAAATTAAATCAATTTCATCTTTATACCAAATTTAATTTTTATATAAATTTTATAATGGTATTTTTATTATAATTGATATTTTTAACAAAATTAAGTTTATTTAAATGTATATTTTGCATTGAACTTTACTTAAATCTTATTTTAAATATTTATATATCTATAATTGATAGATAAATGTTAGAGTTGCTTTAAAAATAACTTTATAAATTTAAATATAAAATTTTAAAATAATTTTATAACAATTTAAAATAAATATATATATTTAAAATATCACAATTCAATTTATAAAGTTGTTATTTTTAAACCAACTTAACATTTGTCTATATATTATTAATGTATAATTATTTGAAACAATATTTAAATAAACTTCAATGTAAAATAAAAACTTAATCTTGTTAGAAATATGATTGTGACATTTATATAAAAGTTAAATTTTGTCTCAATTTAAGTATGGATGAAATTATTGATGTCTTACAAAAATATGACTAAATTGAGACAAGATAACAAGTCTCGAAACTAAATTAAAAATTTTCACTTCAATAATGACACATGACATTATGATTAGCACATCACACTGTTTCTGCTGTTTCTATCCTATATCATAATATTAGCTTGACACATAATAATTTTTTTTAATTTAAAAAATTCACGTGTCCAACGTTATACATGATTAACGCTCTTAATATATTACTGACAAAAAGAACTTAATTATAATAAATTTCTTAAAATAACAACCTAAGATATAAAAGAAGACTTACTTAAAATTTTCCTACTATACTAAAATAGGAATAAAAAGAGAAAAGATTTAACTTTTTTTTTTTTGTTATATTTGGGACTAATGTAGGCCCAAAGGGATAATAAGACGTGACGCAGCGTGTTGGTTCCGTTTCACTGTTGTTAGTAATGCTCCCTCTGCAGAGTGACTGCAGAGACGTTTGCAAGGTGCTGGTGTGTCTAACACATTCAAGGTCACTCCCCAAGGGTCTTCAACTGCATGCATACGCCATTAAATTAGGGTTTGAAGCTCTTCCATTGGTGTGCCATCATTTGATCAACTTCTACTCCAAAACTAACCTCCCTCATTCCTCGCACAAACTCTTCGATTCCTTTCCCCACAAATCCGCCACCACATGGAGCTCCGTCATCTCCGCCTTCGCCCAGAACGACCTACCCCACCTCGCCCTCCGCTTCTTCCGTCGCATGCTCCGCCACGGCCTCCTTCCCGACGACCACACCCTCCCCACAGCTACAAAGTCCTGCGCCGCCCTCTCGTCCCTCCCCACCGCCCACTCCCTCCACGCCCTCGCCCTTAAAAGCGCCAACCACTTTGACGTGTTCGTTGGAAGCTCCCTCGTCGATATGTACGCTAAATGCGGCGAAATAAACATCGCACGGAAGGTGTTCGACGAAATGCCTCATAAAAACGTCGTCTCCTGGAGCGGCTTAATATACGGGTACTCCCAACTGGGTCTCGATGAGGAGGCTTTGAACCTCTTTAAATGTGCGTTGCAGCAGGATTATGATATTCGGGTTAATGATTTTACGTTGTCTAGTGTTTTGAGGGTTTGTAGTGCTTCCACTCTGTTTGAGTTGGGGAAGCAAGTGCATGGATTGTGTTTTAAGACGAGTTTTGACTCTTCCTGCTTTGTGGCTAGTTCGTTGATCTCGTTGTACTCCAAGTGTGGAGTTGTGGAAGGGGGTTACAAAGTTTTTGAGGAGTTGAAGGTTAGGAACCTTGGCATGTGGAATGCGATGTTGATTGCGTGTGCTCAGCATGCTCACACGGGGAAAACGTTTGAGCTGTTTGAAGAGATGGGGAGTGTCGGGATGAAGCCGAATTTCATCACTTTTTTGTGTCTCCTTTATGCGTGCAGCCATGCGGGGTTGGTGGAGAGGGGGAAGCATTACTTTGAGTTGATGAAGGATCATGGGATTGAACCCGGATCGCAGCATTATGCTACCATGGTCGATTTGCTTGGTCGTGCTGGGAAGTTGGCGGAAGCGGTTCGGGTGATTGAGGACATGCCTATGGAGCCCACGGAATCTGTTTGGGGGGCTTTGTTGACTGGGTGCAGGATTCATGGGAACACTGAATTGGCTTCTTTTGTGGCTGATAGGGTTTTTGAGATGGGTGCTGTGAGTTCTGGGATCAATGTTTTGCTTTCTAATGCTTATGCTGCTGCTGGGAGATGGGAGGAAGCGGCGAGAGCAAGAAAAATGCTGAGGGATCAGGGAATAAAGAAAGAAACTGGTTTGAGTTGGGTGGAGGAGGGTAATAGGGTTCATACATTTGCTGCTGGGGATAGGTCTCATGGGAAGACCAAGGAAATTTATGAGAAGTTGGAGGAGCTGGGAGAGAAAATGGCAAAAGCTGGGTATGTTGCTGACACGTCTTTCGTGTTGAAAGAAGTAGACGGAGATGAGAAGAGTCAAACTATAAGGTATCATAGTGAAAGGTTGGCCATAGCGTTTGGACTTATTACTTTTCCTCAGGAGCGGCCTATCAGAGTGATGAAGAACTTGCGTGTTTGTGGTGATTGCCACACTGCCATCAAGTTTATTAGCAAGTGTACTCAAAGGGTAATCATTGTGAGGGACAATAACCGGTTCCATCGATTTGAGGAGGGAAAATGCACTTGTGGAGATTATTGGTGATCATGGTAGTAAGGTGAATGACATGAGAGTCACTGAACACATCAAACTATTTTCAGTAGCAGAGCAGGAACAGAGTAGCATCAACGCTCAACTTGTCTTTTGTCATCTCGCCGCGTATAGATCTCGGTATTTATCTTTTTGCCATTGAAGATAACGTGATGGGGAAAAAAGGAGGTCTATATAGTACCGTACTCAAAGAAGAACTCCAAAAGTAATTTGAATACCATTCTTGAGACTAGCTTTTGTTTCATTTACAAAACCTAGTGTGTTATATGACAACCTAATTTGCATTTTGGTAGATATTCCAGGGTACGACTACCTTCAAATACAAGAGAAGATGCGTGAATGTGAGAAGTAGCAGTTTTTGATGGCGCTTCTGATTACTCAATTGACTTCCTCATACCACTGTCATAGTATATCCGTAAATTCTGATTTGAGGTTGGAACATCAATGACATGCCAGCTAAGTTACTAATTTAAATTCTCATGGTCGGTAAGTTTTTATGGTGCTCCTCTGCCCTCTGACGATATCTGTGATCTGAGTATTTTTCTTACTCTTAATGCTTTGGCTTGAGACTACCCTCAATTAGTTCATCAGTTATGGATTTTACTTTTAGCATATTTTGTGTTGTGTGTTCATCTATTTGGAAAAATGACATTATGGACTTCTTGTTTTAAGGTCATGTTAAAGAGAAATGGATAATACAATAGTACATGGAATGAATCTTGTCGACTGAATGATGTATGACTGACATGATTCTTATTATCTTTGTAGCTTTAATTATGAATAATGATGGAACCAATTTATGTAAGTTATTGTAATGCACATTAAATCACATAATGTTATGACGTCATATAAGTCAAGTGGGAGAATGTTAGAATTAATTGACAAATTAATTCTATTATGTGACTCATTTGAAATATTATGATGGGTCTAATTGTGGTTTAATAAAATTTAAGAATCTATTGGTTATTATGGGAAGTGATAATAAAATAAAAATCAACTTGATAGACATTGATTTATAATAGGGATTGAAGTTCTGTCTCTGGCCATAAGGTTCTTCTCACAATAATCCATCCCATCAAGAACGTGTAAGAGAAAAGAAAAAGGAAAAGAGATAGATTGAGATACGGTGGTTGGAGATCACACACAAATTACATATTGAAAAATGCATACTCACATGATCTCTTATTCTTATGGATCAAGGTTAGTGCTCTATTATGCTTTATTGTGTGAAAATCTTAAATGTCAAAGATCCTTAATTGTTTTACATGTGATATCAAAGCATGTGTTGTAGGATCTATGATTATTTAGTTACAATTTGCTCGCCATAAAACTTGTAATTAGGTTCATTAAAAAAAATTGGGAAACATAAATTTCAAAATCACTACATTCTTAATTAGGGTATATCTAATTAGGGAAATGTCATCACACAAGTGGAGAATCATAAATCCTACAACACATGTTCCGATACCACATGTAAAACAATTAAGGATCTTTGAGATTTATTCTCACATAATAAAACAAAATAGAGCATTAACCTTGATTTATAAGAGATCATATGAGTATGTGTTTTTTCATAATTTGTGTGTTCTCCAACCACCTTTTTTCAATTTATCTCTTTGTCTTTCTTCTTTCTTCTTACACGTTCTTAATGGGTTATTGTGAGCAAATCCTTATGGCTAGAGACAGAACTCCAATCTCTTTTATAAACTAACATTCATCAAGTTGGTTTTTATTTTATTAACACTTCCCATAATAAACAATAAGTCTTTAAATTTTATTAAATCAGAATTGGGTCCATCATAATATTTTAAATGAGTCACATAATAGAATTGATTCTAGTCGTGTGTTCATCTAAACTGTAGTGCATAACTATGTTTAGTTGCTCTAAAAACGGATTATGTATCGGGATCTGACATCTCCCCTTTAATGTCTGGCTATATTGAATAACTCGAGTGCTAGTAGAATTGGTTAAAGTCTGTTAGACAAGGTTGTCCAGAAAAACTACACTTCTAGAAAAAAAAAAAAAAAACGTTTCCTCATCAATTTAATTTTTGTGTTAAAGACGAGGGGTGAATCACTCAAGAGCTCCCGTATCATGATGGAAAGCATGAAGATTGGACAGCATAGAACAAATAACATTGTTATTTTGTACATAAGAGGTTAAATTTTTATTACAACATCCAAAGGAATTTAAATTTTCATTTTTCTTATGTGAGCATTGGATTCTTATGGGTAAAAGATTATGGTAAAGGTTATCTTCCAGCAGGTAACTGTTTTCATCATCTTCAAAGACAATAATAGGAATTCCCTGTATGTTTTATCACAGTATGTTCAAGTTCTCCATCAATCTGTGTTCTCCATCAATCTTTATCACAGTATGTTCAAGTTCGGATCACCAAACAATTCCCTGGTTGCGGATAAAGGCTTGAATGCATAGGAAAGGAAGTTCGGGAATGCTAAGGACCTTATGAAGCTGGAAGGCTTACTGTTGTGAGTTTAGCCATAGGTTTTTCGTGCATGAATATGCCAAAAAACGGTTCTTTGGATAAGTACATAGAGGATCCCTCACTTTGCAAGAGGTTAACTTGGAGGAAGGAAGTTTGAGTCATGGTACCGTAAAAAATGTGAGACTGTTATGTTGGATGAAAACTCAATGGCCAAGGTGAGTGAGTATGGCTTTGCAATAGTGCATAGTGAGTAAACACACTGTGGCTTTTGAGCTGAGAAAGATTTTCGAAGATATTTCTAAATCCGAAAATATCTTCCTAAACATTCAATTTGACCTTATTTTTTCAAAACACCCGATCTGAAATACAAAATAATTCCGGGACCAAATGTTGTAAAACAAATTTCTACATCAAAAATTTCCTTCCGGAACACTACTTCCAAAAAAATTGTATTTCGGAATCTGGGACATTTTAGTTCCAATCTGGGACATAGTTTCTAATTTGGAACAATCCTACGCTGGTGCCGGCTTTGGCCATGCTCCCGTTGTAAACTAATTTCCGCGGACGAAGGCTTCTGCATGAAAAACCATCCCTTACTTTATCATTCTTCACGTCCCATTCTTCATTAATTTCTCTTCCATCACTTTTTATTACAGAATTTCAATTGGAACAGGGGTTTAGTGATTATGGACCTCAACATCGTTGAGGAAGCCTCCACCATCTTCAATTCCGGCGAGCAAGGGTTTAGGCTACCCAGCAATGATGGGAGAGGCGCTGGAAGAATGGAAACTTTGTGAGGGATGAGGACCTGACAAGGTTGAGGGGATAGGATTAAAGGGTATCTTGAGGATTATGGGTTTTTTCGGTGCAGAAAGAAAAAAAAAGGAGGTGCAGGAAGAGAGAACCCATAAAGTAATTGTATGAAAAAGTCGAGAAGGAATGAGTCCATTACAGTATGCCCAAATAGTTTTTGACGTGGGCTCAAATACGCAAGGTTGAACTGACCGGCGATGTATATTTTCTCTTTCTCATCATGAGCTTCGAAAGTTTTTAAGTTTTTTTATGATTCCAAAGAACATATAGTTATCAAAGGAGACGGAGACAGCTTGCATTTTGTAATAACATTTCATGCGTATGTAATTCACTTAACTGTTTACTTTGTAAAATTTTAGATATAATTCATAAATGCTTTTTCCTACAAAGTTAATTGAAATAATGGTCTTTTATAAATGTTTAATTATAACTAATACATATGTTTTTCCACAAATTAAGCGCATAAATTGTCCTTTTACATTAGTTTTCATTTGGAATTTATTATTGTAGTGAACCTAAACTAAATGAAAACATCTTTGGAATTTAGCGTGTATAATTAAATTTTGTTAAACTGAAGTTAACAAAATAAACCAAGATCATACTGATTTGGAACAGACTTAGACGATGCCTGATATTTGAGAATTTTTCTTATCTAATATTTGAAAATTATGAATCCATTTCCTATAGTTTTCTAGAAATATAAATGACTAATGTATATACAGTTTTGTTAAAATCTTTAATACGCTACACATTCAATAATTTACAAAAAAATATATATATATATATATATATATATATATATATATATATATATTAAATACATGAAGTCGAAAATATCGAGAAGAGTGTTTATAAATATACATTGTCAAGATTGTTTATACCATACGACTTACTTTAAACTTTTTTTAATGTAGTATGATTGATATATTGGTTTAGAGATGAATTTAACCATCAATTATATTAATTTAACTAATTAACCAAAGTAAATGAAAAAAAAATGTCATGTCACTTAGATATTGTTCATATATGATATAATTGACACAATGTCTCACGTATTGATTATTCATGTTAGTGATTGTTATAAGAACTTCACAACGTTATAATGTGTTACTATTGATATATTGATACAAACAATAGTTTAACTAATAATTATATCAATTTAACCAAAATAGAGCAATAGTTTAACCAATAAGTTCTAATAAAAATAAATGAATAAATACAGGTAAAGATGTAAAATGGGTGTATACCTTATGGAAGTGTTGATTTATCCTTTTTCTATTCACAATATAAAAAAAAAATGCAACCACCTATGGATTATCATTTAAAGTGATTTTTTACAGAATAAAATCTTAAAATCACTTTTAAAACTTTATTAAAAAAATTCTCTTTAATATTCTACTTAAAAAGAAAAGAAAGATGATTGTGTTTTTAAAAGCTTTATCTTTTCTTGGCTGCGGCTTCTGCAACTTTTGGTTAAAATGTTAACTTTTCCATTAAAAGTTGTATCATTTAATTAAGTATCTTTTAACACACTTTGTTAACTTAATTACTCACCCAAATCGCAGTACTAAATGAGGGTTATACCCTATATATAACCTCGAGCAAAAAGGTGTGATTCCTGTTCATAGAGAAGAGTAATAAGCTGGCCCAGGTTCTTCGAGAGTTTTCCATCTTATCAACACTTGTTTGAATAAAAGTTAATTATAAATTTCTTAGTGGTAGCAGTTCAGGTTCATATTTATGTATTATATTTTATGGCAGGCCAAGAAACTTTTCAACCTCTCAAATAGTTTTATGCTTTGAAAATTCCTTCACATGTTTCTCATACAGAGACTATGTATTTTCAGCTGAGTGATCATCAATCCATGGTTTCTCACATTCTCTATAAACAACACTTGGTTTTGGCTGAAACCAAAGAAAGTAAGATTTAGCTGTAGCAGAACCTGATATGGCGCCATCCTCTATCACAACAACTCAAATCAAGTGGCAGAAGCTTGAGGAAACGAAGCAGCAAAGATCAATGACAAGGCCATGTGAGCATGCTACTGCTTCTTCTAGCTCCCAAGAACAAGGTTTTACGAATGTTGAGGAAGATGGTAGTGAAGGTGTTTGTTCAAGTGTCTGTGCTACACCAAAGGCTAAAAGGTTCAGAATACCAGAGGTGCTAACATGTCCACCAGCTCCAAAGAAGAGAAGGGCACTGGTAATACCCAATTGCTCATCAAATAGATCTCCAGTGACATTTTTTGCTTCACCGGATATAGAGTTGTTCTTCTTTTCTGCACTCAGAAATGTTTCAGCTTGAAAGCTTCAATCTAGTTCCAAGAAAGTATGAAGTTCAGTTCAGTTGATCCTTGGAAGAGACAAAGTTTGTAACCATTTTGCAGTGTGCATTGACGTACTCTGATTGTTATTACTTAGGCATGACTTTTTTTTATTTACCTTTTTCTGGTTTTTGCTTTAGTTTTTCTGTCTGGTGTGTGGTGCAACAAATCAAAATTTCTAAGACATGAAGCTCTTTTTGTAATTGATTTATCAGTTATCTAATGTTTCTGTCTTTCTAAGGGTATGGAATTCATGCAGTTTCAATTTGTATCACATAACTCATTTGCTGAAGAATTTGATTGTCTTTGGCTTCATCAGTGAAATTTGTATTATTATAATGAGTAGACTAATTAAAAGATACCTTGCTTTGCTTGGTGAATATGTGTCCATGTATATGATATCTTTCTAAAGGTAAACCAGTTAATAATATTACTTTTCTTTTGCTAGTGCTATCTCCACGCTATATATAAAGAAAGAGGAGGAAAAAAAAGCAACTTTTGAATGTGGAAGTGAATGCTTTTTGATTTTGAATATTCCTTCATCTGGTCCTTCTATACCTCTTTTCATGCTTCTTTTTTTCATCTCTACAACACTCATAAAAGGCACTCTGTAGATACCAGCCACATTGTTTAAATCAAGCATTACTGCCTCAATTAAAATGAGTAGAAACATTTAATTTCAGGTAAGTAAAAATATGGTAACTAAGAAGTGCACATTCAGATTTTATGAACTTCTGGTGCCAACCGAAGTTTTATGTATTATTCTTCTGATGTACTTTCAAAATATATTTATGGACATTGAGTTTGATATTTTAAAATATATTAAAAAAAAATTTAAAATACCATCATTGTACATTATTAATACTCAACAGAGGACAACATAAAAAATATAGTAGAGAATCCGAACTGTTTTAACATATCACACTCCATTGATAATGCAGAAATAATGTATGTTAAAGGAAGTCTAATTCTGTCTTATTATAGATAGGTATATATGTTCTCTATGGCGCTGTGCATGAACTCAGAAGCGTCCAGTTTACTTTATATGATTAAAGTTGCAGATGTGTTAGAAAGAATAAACCTGAGTGGTAAATTAAAATGTTGTCTATCATTATCATTGTCATCCTTATACCTTTGACAGTGCTGAAAAAAGAATAGAAAATGGAAATAAAAGTACGGCATGTGCAGCAGCAAAATGAGAATCCAAAGATGGATTGCTTTGTGATGGAATATCTATCCAAAAAGTGAAATAGTGTTCAAATCATACTTGTTAATTTTGATTTAATAGTTTTGAATTCAAACAATTCAAACTTTAGTTGAATTCAATTAACCAACATACAAGTTTCGAGTTTAAGTGAAGGTTGGACTAGTCCAGCTGAAAATCAACCATGTCCTAAATGTTATTCCTGCAAGAAGCAGCAAACATATTTTCAATTACTATTTATTTACATCGAGAATTCAAATAAGTTAAGTATCACATTAAATAAAAATAAAAAATTAAACATCATATAAGAATAAAAAAAATTCTATTATCTTATAGTTTTGAGTTAAGAATAATGTCAATTTATAATTTTTTATGTGTGAGTTGAAATCAAATTTGTTTAGCATGTCAGAGGAGTCATGTTTCGTTAAATATCTCATAGGTTACATATGAGAGAGGTAAGACCCGCATGGGATATTTTGTTTTTTCATTGCCTTTGATTTCGCCTGTATTTTTTTTTTTTATTTGTTATATCATATATACGTTGACTTATTTTTATTTGACTAATATTTTTCACCCAAGATTAAGATTATGTAATGTAAGAAAATAAAAGCGTTATAAAGATGTCAGTAACTTTACTTAAATGATCAAAAAATATTTTTTGGAATTTAAAAAATTGTTTGGAGCTGTAAAAGAACTTTTGGAAGTGCACGAAGAAAGACCCGACAAATCAACCGTCCTTAGATGACATTAATTGGGCTGGACATTGGCACAAAGTGGGCTGACAAAAATCACAGAGAAATCACCAGCACATTTATATGAAATATAACACATGTTTATTTATTAATACACTATAAAGTATAAAGTTTCAAATTTATAATTCAAATTACATAATCTAGACCGTATTATATTGATGATCTGATTTGAGGTTATATTTCAAAATATGCAATTTATCATCCAAAATATGATGTAGGATTATGTAATTTACAAATGATGTAGATTTCATGATATTAAAAGATGAAATATAATTTTGAATTGCCTAATCTAAAATATCTAATTTATAAATGACTACTAAAAAAATAATTGCAAGGTTGTGAAGAAAAAAAAATTGAAATATATTTCATGATAAACTATTACGCTAAAACATGTAACTTAGAAAGTATGGACATATTTTGAAAGGAGTGATATTTTTTTATTTAAACAATAGAAATGAATATTTTAGAAAATGTATCATTTTAAGTTTATTTTAATAGATTTATCTCAAATTTAAATAGATAGTTTTGGATTTTAAGTATAATTCAATTAATTGGATTTGGATTGTATATAGATTGATTTTTTTTAAGAATTTGAAAATCCAAAATCAATGTCTTTTATTAGGTTAGATTATGCAAGGTTTGGTTGAATTAGACCTAAGTTATGGACTTAGCTCATGCAAGGTTGAGTTGGATTATGCCCAAGTCATGTGTGGTTAAGTTGAATCATACTCGAGTCAAGCTAGATCGGATTAAGTCAAGTTGGCTAGACCAGACTACTATTAGACCAAGCCCAAGTCGAGTTAAGATGAACCTAAGTAAGTCAAACCTACATCATTCTCAATTAAACCTAGGTCGAGCTAAGGTTAGGTCAAGATAAGTTGAGTAGAGTCCATGATACGATTCTATCCAGGAAAGAGTATGATCGTTTCTGAATTTGAAATTCTCAAGAGGCATGACACGAATAAATCAGAGAAGAACGCAGAATAAGACAGAGATAGAGGCCTAAGCTGAAGCGATACATGGTTAATCTTTGATAAGAACCGGAGGCCTAAGCTAAGAACAAAGAGAATCCTCTCTTTAATAAAATCAAATTCAATATATGACTAAAAAGTCCACATCAGTTTTTGGTACCTCTATTTATAGGCACATAAGTTTAAGCAAACCTGAAAACCCTACAAGAAGGCCCAAGCCCAAAATATTAAAAGATAAACTAATTTATAAAAGAAAGCTCAAAGCCCAAAAACATAGAATATAACTAATTTCTAAAAGAAAACCCAAAGGTTCATCTTCAAGTTCTTCTTGTATGGAATTTTGGGATAATTCTCTATCAGTTCATATCAAACTAGGTCCACCAAAAATTGAGTTGGATTGGGCCCAATGTTAGATTAAGTCAAGTCAAGGTATGTTGAACCCACATGGAATCAAGTGAAGTTAGGACGAGGCTTAAGTCATGTCTTAATCAAGCTACAACCATGTTGGGTCAAGTTTGGTTGAGTCCATGTTAGGTAAAGTCAGGTTAAGTCCATGTTAGGTCAAGCTTAGATCAACCAAATTGAGTTAGGCCCATGTCAGCTCAGGTTGGGATGGGTTAGCCATGGGTAAAGTTAGTAAGGGTTAGGACCATGTCAATCTAGTCAAGTTTCGGTCATATCAAGTTGGGTTAGGCTGAGACAGGTTGAGTTCACGTTAAACCAAGCTAGGTCACATCCTAGTTAGACTAATCCCTGATTAAGATGTCTTCAGTCAGGACCATGTAGGATCAAGTTGGGATAGGCCAAACCTAATTTAATATGGGTCAAGTTGGGCCTAGGTTAAGTAGTTTAGGTTGGAACCACATAAAATTGGTCAAGTTTGGCACATGTCATTAGACTTAGTCTAGTTGGATTTAGTCATGTTGGGCTTACATCAGGGCAAGTCATGTTGGGCTTATATAAGGGCAAGTTATTGTAGGACATGTCAGCCTAAGTCAGGCTAGGCCCACTTCATGACAAGTCAGCTTTGGTTGGGCACAAGTCTGGTCAAGTTGGATACAAGTCAAGTCAGGTTTGACACAAGTCAAGTTGGATTGGGTACAAGTCCGAAAAGGTCAGGTGGATTTACCTAAGTCCAAATCAAGTTTGGTTGATCAGGACCAAAGAAAATTAGTCGAGCAAAGCCTAGGTTAGACTGGATTGGGTTATGTCCAAAGTCAAATTGAATTAGGCTAGGACAAGCCCATATAAGTCTAAAATTGTATCTAAGTCAATTTGAATGCAAGTTAGGCTAATTTAACACATTAGGGTGAATTTGGTAAGAGTACACTTACATTAGGTTGGATTTGGTGAGATTAAAACTAAATAAAATAATTTAGATTTTAGATTTGATTTATTTTATTAGATTAGATTAAAGTAAGAACTAATTCTAACAATTCTAATCCATAATCGTTCTTGAAAGCTAAAAGAGTATAAGAAGAAAGCATAGAATGATGAAAAAAATTTTGAGATATTATACAAATTTGCTGTAGGAATTTAAAGAAAGTATAGAAATTTCAACAAACAGGAAGATAAAATCCAATCTTTTGTACCGAAAATAACTAACGAAATGTAATACTACAATGTGCGGTCTAATTAATTCAAGTTCTAAAGTTGATTTTGTGAGTTAAAACACTTTACAACTTAAAAAGTATCAAACTTTTAATTTTGGTAAGTAAATATAATAGTTGTAAGTAATTCTTTTAATTATTCTTAATAATGTTTTATTATAACAAAGAAGTCACATTCTAAAAATTTGTTTCTAGTTTAAAATGGAAACCTGAGGAGATGAAGGTTTGTCTCTTCATCATGCAAGCACCCACTGAGAAACAAAAGATGTTTGTAAGTTAGAAAAAAAAAAAAAAAAAGTCTTTTGAGATTTTCAGATAATTATAACTTCCAAATGGGAAGTTTTTAGATACACTTGTGTCCTTACAATGGAGTTACACGTGTATGAACCACCAACCAAATATTTTGTCTGAAAGTAATGTCTATCGTTCAAATATTTTAGAGACATAATATTTTCACACCCGTCAAATAAGATATACTCATCTTACAATTCAATATAATAATATTTTAATTACATTATTTTATTTTTTAATCTAAAATTTTAATACACATTATTATATTATTATAATAGGTTGTAAAGTGGAAATAGAGAAAAAAATAAGTAGATATCAAACGATCATTTTCCAGTATTTGAACTTAAGCAAGCATCTACGACAAGTTTATGTTTTTCGTGAACAAAATTTAAACTGCAAGGACTTCTGTTATTTTTTATGCTATACATGGTTAGTAGTAGTATTATACCATAACAAATATAAGTAGATGTCATGTAGGTGATACAAAGTGAAAGTGTGTGAAAGAAAATAAATAGAAGAGAAAAGAGAGTAAAAAAGGTTAAAAAGTAAAATTATTTAGATTAAGTAAGAAATAAAATTAAATAAATTTAGTTGTTGTTAAGAATTTTATTTTATTTATTATTTTAATAAATTATTTAAGACAAAAACTATTTACAATAAAATTATAAAATTATTTATATTTAATTTCATAATTATAATAATAAAATTATTTATTATTTTTATTATCATAAAAAAATTAACACGTAAATTAAATATTTAGAATATAATAATTACATAACATAAATATTGATAGAATATTTCTTATATAATAATTAACTGTGACTTTTCAATTTTTTTTCTTTCTTTCAGGAAAAAAAATCTTTTTTTTTTATTCTAAATTGATATATGATTGCATAAACAGAACATAACTTGAACATCTATATATGAAAGAGGAAAATTTTAAGGTAATTATATTTTAAAAACTTTGAGAATACTTAACATTCTTGTATCTTAAAAAATATGTACGATTATTTTTATTATTAAATATTAAGCACATAATGCTATAATTAGTCTCTAACATGCTTTATTTATCTTAAGCAAGATTGTAAATTCAAATATTATGAACAGAAAATAAATTATTTAAGAGACTATTAATATTATTTTTGTTTTCCAAAATAAGATTGTTTGTTTTTAAAAAGACGATGAGATGAACAGAAAAAAAAAACAGAATAATACAGACGTTTTTATGCTGACACGCGTTGGTGAAATAATTTTAACTACAGTCAATTTTATGAATTTATGCAAATTTAGGATTTGAACACATATATTTACCCAGCACGGTCATAGGAAGAAAAATATAAAAAAAATGTTTGACAACAACCTTTGGTGTCAACATCCATTGGATAATGGACTTTTATAATAAAATATTATATTAACATAATAAATATAAATAAAATAATTTAATAAAATGATGATTGAGGAAGATGTGAGTTGAGTGTAAGAAAAAGATTAGAGTGTGAAAGTATAATAACCCAAAAGAATGTGAGTTATGATGTGATAGAAAAGGAAGTAAAAGAATTTATGGCATAGTAGTGAGAGTCATGGGAATTATTTGAATGTGAAAATGGGTGTTGTTTAAGAAGTAACCCCACCCTGCACCATACTCCAAGTGTTTGTCTTTGCTTTTGGCATTGGTGTGAGAAAGAAAAGGAGAATTGAGACGCGTGTGAACTTGGTTCCGTGAAGCTCTTTCCACCCCACACTCACCCCAAAAGGTACCAACTTGCACCACCACACACCTGTGGGGTCATGTCTTCTACTTCTACTCTACCCTACAATCCTTCCCCCATCTTTCCCTTCAAACTTCAACCCAACCCCAAAATAAAAACCTACACTTGTTGCAATCATAATTATCACAATACTATGTGGAAAAATAGTGACCTTGCAATTTCAAAGAGTTCTATACAACTTGCAGTGCCTTTGGTCAAGTGATCGACCTGTGACAGCCTTCTTAACCAAACACTTAAACGACACATCACCTCGCACGACACAACCCATCTTCTGTTCTATCTTATGTCGGTATCACTCCACTTTTCATTGTTGCTCCACAACTCTCAACTGAAAACTGCATTAACCACCTCTGCCAATTAATTATTCTCTTCACTGTGTCCCCCCAAGTTGTAAAATTAAAATTATCTTCTATTTTGAAGAAGGGGAAAATTATAATGAATAGGTGCAAACTGGTTAAGTAGAAATATATGTTGGTTTTGATGTTCTAGAACTTTAAACCTTCTCACAAGATGAAGTAGAACGAACTGACAACTAAAAAACAAACACCTGGACGCTTTTTTTTTTTCTATTATCTTACTTTTCAATGCAGTGTAACAAGATTGAACGAAAATCTTGAACTGGTGTTCAATTAGATTTTAAACAGTACAAAATATCATACTCTATATAGTCTTTTGAGTTTATTTTATGCAAAAAGTGAAATGACGTATATGAGTGGAACGTAACTTTTAGTTACTTTAGTGATACGTGTACAATTTGTATTTGTATTCAATCACAGACCTTTCATATAATCTTGCAAACATTGGTCTGGGGCCAAGGTTTCAGTTGTCATTGACAGACAACAGGTAGTTCAAGTAGACTTTGAAGATCCATAGAAACTTGGCATCGTGTAATACGTTCATAGTATAGTTTGGTGGGAGCGTTGTCATATTCTTAACATATGTTGAAATTTCAAAGCTACATCGAAAGAAGTTCTAGAATATAATTTGCAACTTTTGTCCACGTACTCTGAAATATCTGCATAACAAATCAAAGTTTGGGAAAGTGTAACACGAAGGAAACGTTTTTCTTGTCCTTTGAAAAGGTATACATTCCATAAGTTAGCCACATTAAAGTCCCTTCTCTCTGTCGTAGAGTGGTCATTCTTCAGAAACGCACCACTTTGACAATGTTAGGGTTGAAAATTTGATCAAAAATTTCTTCATAGGGCTCAATTCACAAAAAAGTATAAAAAGTAGCTAGCCTTTTTACATCACCGTAATTCTTAACCATTTAAGCCTAGCCATTTTTATTACTATGTCTCTATCAGTTGACAATGCTCAAGCTCTCTCACACTAGATGCTGAAATATATGAAATGATTGGGAATAACGAACCACATGTACATGTAGGGGCTAAAAGTTAAATGAGGCAAAGCCCTTTTGAGGTTGGAACACTAATGGTAGTAAAATGGGGCAAAAGCTTCCTAAGTGAATGTGTCGTTACCAAAGATGTAGATGGATTTTGCATGACTACCGCAATACAACTGTTTGAATGTACCGAAGATATTTCTGACATACAACAAGTGTATCCAACAAACTCAAAGGGTAAAACATATGGCTAGAAATTAACCTCCATTGGTAGTCTAGCACCTAATCTACAGGTAGGGTGGGGGAATACAGAAATTTATACCACATTTTGCCTTCTTTGACACGCCAAAACACAAATAATCTCATTGCCTATGCAGAGAATAATAATTGAGTGATCCACAACTCTAAAATCAATTCAATAGTCATAACAATGAAAGAACGCAACAAGGGTAAAAAAATTGTTTTAAGAAGTAAATCTAAAGCCTTATCACGTGCCCATTTTCTGAAAACCAAGTTAGTTGGCCAGGTCCATTGAATGTTAGCTAAGTCCCTCTATCTCAGTCAATCCATTTGAGAACGAGCCAATGGCTTGGAAATTTAGGCCTCTGGTCCGTCCAGGTGCACCTCCTTTTAGTGAGGAAACATCTAATATAATCCTGTTAACACAAAGGATGAGTCAGTTTGATACCCTTTGGTGCGAAATGAGTGACTTTTGTTCAGAAGGCTTACAAATTCTTTGATTCCTTCTCTCCTGAGGAAATGCGGTTTATGATGATTTTGTTATCAATTTTTGACACTGAATGGTCAATTGGTAGATCAACCTCTCCAGGGCCTGCTCCATTGACAAGATTAAACACGTCAATTAATCTTAGTGGCTTTAAAATTACGAAACCACATACCGTGTTTTACTAGGATAATTCTTACCTGATTTAGGAGTAGTGACATAATCATCAAGTCCCAATAGTTTCTGCACCAGTGAATAGTGAGGAAAATTAATGGTCATAAAACATCTCAGATTATTAAGGAGGTATTCGTTTTACAAACAATTACCTTAAGTCTGTCGTAAGACTCAACAAGTTTGTCATTGTACAGGATGAAATCAAATATGTGAGAAGATTTGCCTTGCTCAATCTCAGCCTTTGCGTTCCTTAGTCGCTTCAGGATCTGTTCCTCAGTCTCTGTCCCTCTGATTCCAAAACATTGAATTTAGCAAAAAAATCATGGTCTCGTTGAAAACTAAAAAGCTTCACCATGTTACAACAACTCACCGGTCACGAAGGCGCTTCTCCAGCTCCTCCATTGACGGGGGACATACAAAGATGAATATGGCTTCAAGAGAACTAGCCCTCACAGATCTTGCACCTTGAACATCAATATCAAGAATACATCTCTGAAACAATTAAAAACAAAATCATTATCTCAGATAATGAGAAGTTAAAAATAATATCTAAAGGACAACAATCTTACAACATGGAAATAATACTACAATAACAAAGGTTCCAAATAAATGAGTCATAATAATAGTTAAGCACAGGAAACTAACTTTCCCTGCATCTGCCACCAGTTCCACAGCCTCAACACTTGTTCCATACAGATTACCATGGACAGAAGCAAACTCAAGAAACTTTCCCTCTTTGATTTCTTTCTCCATTATACTCTTCTCAGTAAAATGATAGTGGACCCCATCCTTCTCCATACCTCTCGGAGCACGGGTGGTGTGGCTCACAGAAAAACCAAACATAGATGGAAACTCCTTCATAAGCATTGATATCAATGTCCCTTTGCCAACTCCAGAAGGACCACTAATGACAACAGGCTTCTCAGCCTTTCCTACCACACCTTTACTCCATGCAACTACCTCAGTCCCCAAATATTCTTGCTGCTGCCTAACATATTGGGTGTCAACCTGCCAATAGCATATTGAGACATTTAACTTATATTGGGCAATAATGAGAAATTTACTACGGTTGGTGTTTCCATGCATCAGTAATATTCTGTTGAAATATGAATATGCCAAGGATTTTGTGCGGGAAACACCAACCTCCAGGAACCATATTTGATCATCTGGCTTAGAACCCTTCTTAAGAATCAGTATTTTGTCTTCCAAAGGTACTGCTGAAAGGCCTTTGCACGATCCGGGTTTGGTGCCCCTCACAGTGGGACGAACCCTGAAATTTCAAGTAGATATCAGCAACAAAGCATGTGAGCAACAATTATGAAGCGGAGAAACCTTAAACTGACCATTCTCCAAGATTACGGTCAAAAATTTGAACTTCAATGGACAAAGTTCCATCATCAGCTCCACCAATGACATACTGTCAAAAAAATGGAGGCCCACTTTTTGCTTTAGGCAGAAGAAGATTTGGCTAGACACTAATCTAATCATGAGCAACAACATACATACAAATTATCTTTTAACATATTGCACAAACTCACCGTCTTATCACCAATGGTAGCAGTTGCTTTGCAAGTTCCGTTTTTCAATTCAAGGCCATTTTGAGCCCCATCCTGCAGGTCATCAACATGCAATGCTGGTGCTTCTCCCTAGCGATCACAACCAAAGAGATTGGACACATTAAAGCAAAACCACATCGATCCATATTTAAAAAAAAAAAAAATCCAATCCTTTATGAAATAGCAGAAAAGAAGAAGAAGCTCACCATAGAGAAATCTGTGCCTACAATCCTAGTTTAAGCTAAACCCTGAACCAAAAAAATGAATAGTGATTAATACCACATAAATAACCAAGGGATCTAACAATATATGTAAACTTCCATTGTAAAGAAATTTCAGTCCAGAAGCTCCATTACAAGTTGTAACAAAAAAATCAACAACCAGAACACCCCAACGACAAAAGTTACAGAGACAAACCCGGCTTCCAGAAAAAAACAAAAACTATATAAATGCGTGACAGAAATCCACCAAGCTTCCCCTTTTTTTTCCTCAATTTATCTGTCTGATCCCGCACCATAGAAAACTAGAAAACACTTTTTAATTTATTTTTTAAAGCCAGAAACCATCAAGAATCCCAGCAGGTCAAACAAATGAAAAACAGATATTTACAAGACCCAAAGAAGAAGACGAAGCAAAGACAACGCTAGGAGAAAAAGAGGATCAAAAGAACAAAACCCAGATCGCAATGCGACAAAATCTGAAATCTGGACGAGGTTGACACCGACAACCTTAAATAAACTTGGGAAAAGGGGAACAAGAAGGAATTGCAGGGGAAGCAATTAACAACCTTGTAATCGATGCGTGTTGAGGGGAAATGAGTTTTTGTTGTGAGGAAAAGGAAAGAAACAGAGGAAGAAAGGAGCAAAACCGAGAGAATAAGGAAGGTGGAGGTGGAAGAAAATGTGAGAGATGATTCATATTTGTAGGCAGAAAACAAAAAGGAAAAGGGGCAGGTTTGGATTATGAGAGAAGGAGGGAGAATGGCCTCTTTTTCGTTTTCTTTTGCGGTGCTGATGAGAACCTTCCTTCTTCATTTTAATTTTTTATTCATTTTGAAAATTTTCACTCTTTTATTTATTTTTGCTGTGAATATTAATTTAATTTAAGTTTTGCAGTTTCCGTCTATAACCCTGTTCAGTAACCCTAGCCACCGAAGATTAATATATTTTGGTATATGACAACTCTCTTCATAGGTGGAAATTGTAATGTTAGAATATAAATTAGGGTTTATAAAATAAAAGTGAAATGATAAAGGGTCCTCTTTTACATTAATTTGTATATTAGTATTAACTTTTCTTTTTAAAAGATAACTATTAAATATATTTTCATTTACTATCTCAACTATTCACTGAATTTAATTAAAATTAACGAAACTAATATTTTTATATTAATATTATAATACTTTTTATATACTAAAAGTAAAATATGTAATTATTATACCGAATCGGCCATTTACTTTATAGATATAAATTGGGAAATTGTAATGCTTAAAAATTATTGTATTTTATTTGATTGATAAAATATATTTCTAAAAATTATTTACATAAAATTTCTAAGAATCAAATAATAGTGCTATTTTGTATAAAAAAAATTAATAGAAGTGATATGGGATTTTTACGGTAAAAGTTTTTATTTTAAATTGGAAAAGTTGGATTCTTATAGAATGAAGGAAACTTTACCAAAAAAAATATTACTCAATAAATGTTATCTTTCCAAATATAGATCAAGCCTGAAAACATCATTTTCTAATTTGAGATTTTCAGTTAACTAACAATTTATCTTTAAGTAATTCAATTTCACTCCCTTTAAATAATGTGATACACTTTAGAGATACTGCAATAATGATCTTCCATTACAAAAGTGAGATTATGATTATAATTATAGTTATAGTTATTAAATTGACACTCATGACATTTTTAAAGAATTATCAAAATGTTTTGTGGGATTAATTTGTAAATATTAAAAATTATGTATTTTAGAATATAATTAAATTTAATTAATATTTTAGTCTCAACATATTTGTAGAGTCAATTTAATATAATTATTTAACTTTTTTTTGTTTTCAATTAAAATTTAATTTTATTTGAAAACATTTAATGTCGTGTCTTCAATACAATACATATATCGGATACGACACGTATTTAATACGTCAATACGTCTATTTTCAAAATAGTAGGATACGATACGTGATATATGAATATTGAAAAGTATAAAATAATTTCTACAAACATAATAAATATATAATTGTTAATTTGTGAATCTAAATTTTCTAATTAGAGACTAATTATTTTGGTAGCCAAAATCTGATAGTTAATATTGGTGACTAATTTAGAAATCAATTCATAATTGAAACTATTTTAATTATCCATTATAATTTTTTGAAACTATTTTAGTTGTCAATTTGGTCACTATAGATGTGACTAGATATTTTTTGTCACTAAAATTTATTATTATTCAAAGATTTTATTGTAGTGTGTGATAACTTTATAAATTAGATACTTTATTGATAAATATCGTTAAAGCATCATAAAATATCGAATACAATACGTGTCAGATACGAATACGTAATCCAAGTTGAAGTATCAGTGCATCAATAAATTGATGTAAATACAAAATGATCAAATATTACTACTTAGATTTTACTTTTTTAGTTTATTTTGGTTATTTTTGTTTTCATCTTTCTTCACCTTCTTGTACCTTTCTTCTTCACATATATCTCATCCACTGTCTTCTCACTTTTTTTTCCACTAACTCAAAATCGAAAAATTTAATTGTAAAGTAAACAAAAAAAAATACAAAAAGTTATTGATATGTGATCACACTTTTACAGTATTAACATAAATTTAATATATGTAACCACGTTGAATTTTATATTAAATTAATTTAATAAATATTAAAACTAAAATATTAATTAAATATTTGTTATTGATAAAAAAATTGTGTATATTTAACTGAAATCTTTTAAAAAATTAAAAGAAATAATTTAAAAGTACATAGAATTTAATATATTAATTTATCTTAAATTTGTGTAGGTTAGTTGGGACGAACAATCTAGCCAAAGTACCTTTCTGTTGTCATTGATTCTGCTGTAACAAACTTTGCGTAAAATAGGAAAAAAAAAAGGGTAAAATTTGAAATGCAAAAGAAAATATCTTAGAACTAGAAGATGCAACTTGTTATGTACTTAAATAAGGAATGACTTTTTATTGCATATGTCACCATATGAATTTTTAAAAGGGTTAATCTTTTAAGTTATGTTGATAATTAATGGCTTAATTTTAATTGATTATATTGATTTTTATTATTTATATTTTTTGAGAGCTATTTTAGATTATATTATTTTTGACACTATTATGGTTGAATATTTAGCTACAATTTATTGAATTTACTAATTAAATAAAGCATATATTTAACTTTTTTTGGAAATTGACTTTGACACTGGTCAAATTATTGTATATTTTTATATTCATATTTTTACCTGTGCAACTTTTTTCATTACTAGTAAAACTTGTATAACTTGTATGATAAATCATAATGACACCAAAGAAAGAAATTAATATATATATATATATATATATATATATATATATAAAAGGACAAATTTTCATTTTTACTTTTTAGTGTATATGATATTATTTAATTTGGTTTGATAGTATATTTATCTGGTAGTAATAATAATTTAATATTTCACCTTTGTTTATTTTTTATTGTGATTTTTACAAAATGTTTAATGTGATTCTTATATTAAATCAGTTTTAGAGTGTGTTCGTGTTTATTGATTTTTTTTTTAAGTGATTAGAAGAGATAAATTTAGAATATTTTATGTGTTCTTTTGAATAAATTTGGGAGAGAGAAACATAGTTAATTTGTGAGATATGCTCTTTATTTCATGTAATCACTTTAGAAGTGATTTGCAGGAATCAACCAATGATTTATCACTATATTTCTATGGTGTCAGCTGTTTTCTATGTGTCCAGACTCAATTTTGTTTTTGCTTGCATTGTGTGTGAAGGAGGTTCATGAGTGTGAGTTTTGGTGGTGTTATATATCGGGTTTATAATAATAACAATAATATATATATATATATATATATATATATATATATATATATATATATATATATTTTATATATGTATATATATATATAAGAATTATAATAATGTATATTATAATAATAATATATGTTATATATAATGATTATAATAATAATAATAGTAGTATATTAATTTTTATCTTAAGAGTAAAATGGTAATTTTATATTTTAATTTATTAAAAAATTATGTATTTATTATATCAATCAAATCACCCACAAACTTTACTCATAAATTTACTCCCTCTCATCTTCAAATTTTTTGAAAGAAACAACACAAATCTTATTTTGAAATTTAATTAAATTCATTCACTCACTCTCTTTCAAATTCATCATCTTCATCTCAAAAGAACACACATTTAATTAAATATTTTCTAAATGATGTTAAAGTTAATCTGATATAAAAAATCACTTTAGCTTATTTAAAAAATATAAAAAAAATCAAATTAAATAAAAAATTTAATCATTGTCATAAATATAAAAAGAATAAAAATATGATTATAAACCTATTTAATTATCATATCAGTTATTGTACAGCGTATTTTTAATTATATAATTATTTTTATATGTAAATAATCTTAACATTATATTAAAAATATTGATGAGACACATATTCTCATATATTCTGATGATATTTTAAGTAGAAAAATTATGTTTTGAAAGAATAGAAAAAAAATTGTAATTTCCAATTAAATAAACCTTCTAATTTTAGATGTTATATATTAAACATATATTTATTTTAACCAAAATTGTGAATAGTAGAATTATAGTAAAGGTTATTATTGCACACTCAAATTCAGTGAAAAAAATTATGAAAAGTAAAGATTAATTAAAATCTTATAATGAATGAGTTCATATTTTTATTTCTCATGGCCTCAAAATTCATTCCTTCATTATTTTTTTTATTTTTTATTTTTGTGTGTTGGCACATAGCTCTAACAAGTAAACGCTCATTATTTCTTTATTATCTAAAAGTTTAAAAGGTCATGGTCAATTGTGATGGCCAAGTTTTTAAATGCTCCATCTCATAGGCAATTTCATTTACATAACTTAATTGCATTTAAGTTTACTTCATTAGTTTGGTTCTAATTAAATTCTATAGGATTCAAAATTCAACCCAATATTAGAAAGCATGATTTTTGCAGCGAATTTGATTAATAGACCTAGTTCAACTAACTGAAAGACTTTAAGCTTACGTATTAAATTACGAATGATTAATAAATGTATTTACGAAATAATTATCGGAAATAATTGTTGGTAAATATAAAAGGATAAAAATAAACATGTAAACAAAATGCTCGTTTCATAATTATATTAATAATGTGAGAACCTAGTATAGAATCGATAAAGTGTTTAAAATAATGAATACTCAATTATTTTAATATTAAACTGTTAAAATATAAATAGAAATTTTATAAACGAAATTCATTATTACAAATACTTTATCTCTTTAAAAATCTTTTTTCCTAGAGCTCTCATCTTTCTTTTTAGATTTTGCACTCTTGTGTCCATCTGTTTGAAGATCAAAGACCGCTAGAGTGACCATGTGACGAGCTCTTTAATTATGTCCGGTCAATTTTTTAAGCTGAGTAAGTTGATTTTCTACCATTTTCCCTTGTATAATTTTAATTTTTGTGTATGTGGGAAACCTTGGCCCGCATGGGTCATATGAATGTTCTTTATAATGATCAGTGGTTCTAATGATGTTCCCTGATCATGATTATGTTGTTCCTTGTTGAGTTGTGAGCTCTATTAGTTTTGAAGGAGGGTTTGGTACTCTTTTGGGCTGTCTAAGTTGTCTCATGGAAAGCTGGTTTTCTGTTGAATTGATCATCTTAATAGTTAATTTGATGTGGTTTGTTGAATTAATGAGTTGTATGTTGAACTATTTGATGTGATTTGTTGAATTGATGAGTTATATGTTGAACGGTTTGATGTGGTTTGTTGCAAACCCTTCATAGTACAATTTTTGTGGACCAAAAGCAAAAAGTTGGGTTTGAAGACTTTTTGAATCAAATGCATGCTAATAAAATGGAAGGTGAATATTTTGCAGATAATTTGGTTATTTACATAGAAAAAAGTTAATTGAAAAATTTAAGTATTATTCAATTATCATGAGTTCAAAAATATGAAAAAATGATAGACATTCATTTATATATGTGTAATTCTTTTTATAGTTATAGATATATTAGATTATGTATTCATTTTTATTGAATTATTCACAGTAATATTAAATATATAAATTTTGAGTATATTATTTTAACTCTCTCAAAAAATTTGGTGAAGATCCGCCATTGGCTAATTCCCTGACTTGGTGTCGTCGGACGCCACTTTTCCAACGTTGGGCGCCAACTTGTTTTTTTATTTGAGCTCCTGTGGTAAAATGAAGATTTTCTCTTCGTTAATAGCCGGATCGAACTGAAAATTTGGCAGCTGATCCTGGACACATGATTTCTCACTTCGACCAGTGAGATCTTTGTTTTGAAGTCTATGGTTAGATAAATTATTTTCACCATTTTGACGTACTTTATGTATAACGTTATTTGCCCTATTTTGTATGTTTCTATTATTTGACTGTTTTAAGGTTTTTTGTGGTTTGATGTGAAGTATTTTTATGGTTCTCATTATGATTGATTGAGAGATACTTAATGAATTAGAATTTGTTGATACTAATTCAAGGAGAATTAGTATTGAATTGTGTAGTGTATGCATTGATGTAGTGGTATAATTGAAAGTTATCCTGGCGCTCTAATAATCATTCAAATTTTCAAGTAGAGGGGAATGAGGCATGTGGTGAAAGGAGTAGAAGGTCCTAACCTAGGAGTTTTACCTTTGACCAAATGTTTTAATGAACTAACCTTGTATGTGGTAGACTATAACTCTTTATATACTGATCTGCAGAGCATGAGATGTCACTACAAGTCTTAAGTTTATAAATGAAATTAAATGATAGATATTACATGATATGTGTAACTATATTTATAAATGATTTAATCTTCTAATTACATTAGTTTACTCTTTTTATTTGTGTCTTATTTTCTGGTGTTTGTTTTCTTTTGTAATAATTACTTGATTGGTGTTAGTAATTGAAGATTTTGTAGTTAGACTAGTGCAAGGAAGAGAAAATATAGTTGTTTAGATCTTATTTTAAAGTTTAGTGTTTATATTTTGAAAAAACTTCAATCGTTTAGATGATCATGTATAATATTTGTATTTCAATTTATTTTATCTTGTAATAACTATAATATGATACTTATAATACTGATATGTTAGAATTCTATTCTATGATTTGATCTTTATCAGTCATGAAATGTCTTGTTTAATGGGTTTAGGCGGTTAAATATGGAATGTTACAAATAAAAAGATATTTTGATGTATTTAATAGTTTTAATTAATTTTAATTTTTTTTAAAAACTATTCATTATTTAAATTATCTTTTTTACTTTTAATTGTTATACGGTGTATTATATTATTCATCTTAAACTATATCTTAAAATATTCTAGTCAAAATTACAATAAAATAAATATATCGTTCTTTTAGATAAAAGTCGTAGTTTCATCTTATTAATTTATGTAATGGGTAAAAAATAAGTGTAATGTATTATCTATCAATATGAACATAAGTATAATAATTTTAAAATAAATATTATAAAATAGTATGATAATCAAAGTAAAAAATGTCATATAAAAATATCAGAGAATTATTTATTATATGTCATTACCAATATCTTATGTTATAAACAAAAATCAACTTATATAAAAAAAAAAAAAACTAATAACATCCGAACTTATGAACGTAGGAAAACAAAAAGAAAATAGTAATAAAATCTTACCGAATATATACATTTAAAAAAAAAATAAGCAAATAAATATATAAAAATAAAAATAAAAAAGTAACATTTTTAAAATAGGTATTTATTTTTGAAGTACTGTTTAAAAAATATATTTGTTTATCAAACAATGTTAATAAAGTTAAATAATTTTTTTTACTGATAAAAAACTTAACGGAAATAGCACGTTACTGATAAGTCTGATAGCAAAGATGTAATATAAATGATTATATGATTTCTTGTTTATGAAAAATTCTGGTGACAAGATTTTCAATACTTGAAAACGTAATTCAACATTTCAAAACCGGCAACATGGAGTAAAATACACGTTAGTTGAACTATATGTAACATTATAAAAACATAACATACGGTATAACGGATACTTAAATATATTATAAACTTAAAATTAATATCACGTTAAATTAAGGTTCAAGTTGAATAACTTTAAATCAATAACTCCTTACTTTAAAATCGCATGTCTTACTCAAAATATTTCATGAAACCAAGATAAAAAAAATTGATTTAAATGAAATATAATATTCTGAGTTCAAAAACATTTTATAATTACATAATAAAAAAGATAATAAAAAAATAATAAAAATTATTATTAATAATTATTGATAATCACAAATTCATTATTAATAAAAAAGTTATTAATAATTATTTATTAATAATTACCGATAAATTTTAGTTGTGAATAAAAGTATCACGATCGATTATTTTTCTCCATATTCCCTTCTCTCATTCACTTTTCTCAATATTTATGACTTATTTGTTGCACTACCTATGTTACCATCATCCCTTTGTCATCGTTGTCACCATCTTCAACTTCGATTTTATTTTTGAAAGTAGCACAGTTTTTTTTTTTTTTTATATTCTTCACATAATATATTGTACATTATATTTACATGACTGGCACAATTTTTAAAATAGGTCAGTATTCGATAATTGAAAATCAAATTCTGACCTTCATTTTTGTATAAATACAACCCTAGAAGCCGGTACATTAATATGACAGGTTGAGAAATTTAAAATTTTAATTATTATTTTAAAAAATAATTTTTAAGTTCAATTCTATTTTATAAAATAAAATTTATATCTATATTTTAAAAAGTAAATTTAAATTTAATTTAAATTTATAAAATTAATTTATAAGATAAAATTTACCGTAATTGTGAATGTGCTATTTCAAATCGATTAATTTAATTTCCTGTCTTGACTAAAGTTTAATTAATCATTTCTTCTTTCTCTGAAATGATAGAGAGAGAACAATTAAATTTCTTCTTCCATTAAGTGGGCAGAATGAGTCAAATGAACAAATTCTTTGATCTTTCATATCAGTTGACCCACAAAGAAAGCAACCTAAACTCACTCTTCCAACTCTGTAGAAGGATTCTTCTCTTTCTGCAAAACCCGAGACACTTATATTCCAACATTATTCTCTCACATCTTGTCACTCAAATATGTCTTATCATTTATATATGTACCCTCTAGATTTTAACTTTAGGTCATTTGGGTTTTATCTATCACACAATTAAAAAAAGTGTTTTCAAAATAGAGTTTCGGAAGATGCGGAACCAGACTTTCAACAGATTCTCGTTCACGTCTAAGTATATTAGATTTCGTTAAGATAATTTTTTTCAAAAAATAATCTGATATTATTTTAGAAGTAAATTTTAAATTTAATTTAATTTTATAAAACTAAATTTATAAGATAAAATTTACACCTTATTTAAATATTATTAAATTACTTTATCGATTGATGTGAGATTTTCGTCATCATCTTTTATAGTTATAGTTATTGTAGCATTTCACTACAGTCCAGAATTACAGTGCCTTGTATTATACGTAGGTTAGATTTTGTTCTATAGCAGCCAAACTCTGTTAACTTGGCAATTAGGGTTTAGGATAGTATAAGAATATTATTTAGAATATGGGAATATTTATCCCTAAAGATAAGTACTGACGAATACAAAACCATAAACTAACCATGTATTTTATTCCATAAATCGTAGCAGATTCCAAGTTGAATTTCAATAAGTGAATAGTTTTTGCACTGTTAAATTAAGCATTAGCTGAGATTAGCATGTCTCTATTTTTTTTTATATATATCTATTGTTGTAGCATCTGAAGAATAATTCACCTTGGTATCAATTGACTTTGTCACTTTTTAATCTAAAAAATTGTCGAAGTGAATTTAAGAAAAAAAAAAAGCTATAATTATTTGTATTTTATAAAGATTTGATTTTTTAAAACAAGTAATTCACTTTAAAGAATATGAGTATTTAGTTATTGATGAAAATATCAGCTGATATTATATATATGTGTATAAATTATATATGGATGTGTTAAATTCGTTAATTATTGGTTCTTTTAGTGATCGCTTAGTGTTGTGTTTTTAATTTTTATATATAGATTTTACATTCTACAACTCGATTAAATATTTTGAGGTGTAGAAAATAGTTGCAGATCTTAATTAAAAACTTTGGAGAAATCAAAGTAATATAATTTTTTATAATTAGACTGAATCATTAGTATATTGTTTCAAAAAATATTTTTTTAATTGAACAATTGGATCATTACTATAATACTTCAAAAGAGGTGAAAAAGTAAAATCTATCTTATTTTCATTTTCACACTACTTTTTTTCTCACTTTAAAAATAATTTATTATTTTATTTCTCATCAATATGCCTATCATTTAAAAAAATAATATTATACATTAGTTTATCATAATCTTATAAAAAATTAAGAAACATAATTATAATATATATATATATATATATATATTATTTTTTCTTCTATATTCATAAAAAATAAATATACAAATGTTCATGAGATAAAAGATAATGATAACTATTAAACTAATATTTTATTATCAAATTAGACAATAGAGAGTTGCATTTTTTTTTCAAGAAAGAAGAACAAATGACAAATGAGAACAAAAATAATGAGTTTGTTTCTAAAAAAAATATATGAGAGTGAGTGAGAGATGAATACAATTTTGTCAAAAACTAAAAGGATAATGATAAAAAAATATATATTAATAAATATTTGGTTTAATTAAAAAACTTCTTAATAAATATTTGGTTCAATTACTCTTTTGATTCCCGATTTCAAAGATATGAAGTTAGTGTTCCAATTATTTTAGTCTTAATTTGGTCATGATTTTGTAATTACAATTTGACATTTTTAGACAAAAATTAAAATTAAAAAAATTATTAAACCTAAATATTTTTATTTTTTTGTTATATTTATTTTATGTTTTATTATTTATTAAAATAAAATATTGTACTTTTGTAAAAGAAATAAGAAAAAACATAATTTAATTTTCACCAATTTGTAAAATATATTATCTAAATTTAAAAATTTTAAATTTTTTAAAAATAAATATATAATTTAAAAAAAATCAAAAATATTTGGGATCATGGCCCTGGTAGAAAGAGTTGTAATATACTAATGAAACGTTGAACATTTACCGAATATGTCTTATTAACAATATAGTATACAAAATTAATAAATTGTTGATTTGAATAATACACATTAAATAAAGTTAGCAAAGCTGCTGAATATTAATAATATAATTATAAAAGGAAAGTATCATAAAATATTCGTTATAGACACTATTCAAAATCAAATAGTTAGAAGTCAAGATTGTTAGCTGAATCCATCTCATCTAAAATGAGCACCGTATTTTAGAGGATAAAATTAATAAATAATTTCAATTGTTATTCACTTCAAATAAACTTATTTTATCAACGATCATCAAAAGTTCTTAAGTATCATAATGGTTTATTTAGATACTAATTTATGAAACAAAAAGTTATTAATTGTTAAAATAATCATTATTATAATAAATAATTATAATTAATCTTTAAATTAATTTTTAAAATTTAGTTATTAGGATTTTAATTATCAGTTTTATTTTTTTTATTAAAAATGTTGTTTAGACATTGTTCAAAAATTCTTTTGATATATATTTTTTTTTCAATGTCTAAGAGAGCCTTAGTTTTTTGTACATGAAAGTTGTAAATTGTATTTTGACAGATTTTAGAGATGCAGTGCACCTCTCTTTCATCTTTTTGTAAATGAGTTAGAATATCTCTTAAGTGCTCTATTTTTAATTTAAATTAATTCTTTACCAATACAAAAAATAAAAAGAAGAAAATCAGTCACAAAATAATAACTATCAAAATTTTTTATCAAAAATATTAATTTTAAATTAATTTATAATTAATTAAGGACCAATTTAATAATCAATTATATATTTTTTATTTATAATAATAACTATTTTATTATTTAATATTTTTTATTATATAAAATCATTAAACAGACAATTTTTAATCACTGAAATTAATTGTTAACTTCTTAACGAGTCATTTCCTTACGGCGATCCGTTGATAAAAAAACAACAATTATAACATTACATGTTAATATATAATAAATCATAATAATTGGTCTTAGCCACTCAAAATGCTTCAAAGATACAAAAAAGTTACTTTAATAATATTATTATTATTCTAATCAACTTCTCCACTTTTCATCTGCAGTGTAGGGCACTTTTTACTTTATTCTCGCTTTAATTTTGCGAAAATATTTCAATGATGTTGAGTGCTTAATAATAGTTTATTAATTTTCAGAAGTTGTAAAAGAACACTATTTCAGGTGGATATATGCTTTTGATTCCAGGTTTTGCTTATAGTCAATAGGGCACTTAAATGCAATAACCATAGATTAGTGGAGGTGGATCAATGACAAAATATCTCAACTTTTTTAATTGTTTTTTCATCATAGTAATAGCTCAACATACCTTTTTGCAAATTGTACAACAACTTGATTAGGTCTTTAGCATTTTGGATGATCCAAAACATTTTATGAAGAATGTCAATAACTTTTTTTAGGGTATCAGCCAATAACTAAATTAAAAATCTAAAAATAGTACAAAAAGTGTATTGAAAACCTCTTTAAAATTGTTGGCTGAAATAAGTTTTTATTTTAAGTTATAAGATATTAGAGATTTTCTTTAATAATTCATGCGAAAGATTCCTTTTGGTTTTGTTGGTTTGTTTAAGAAAGTTTTGGACATAAAGTTGCATGATTCAAATCTAAGGCTCCTCGAAAGATTCTTTAGTCAAAGTCTTGAAGCATGTCTCTTCTACTGTGTAGTGAAGACCCGATAAAGAGAGGTTAGGGTTTTTTTGTGGAGAGAAAGTGGGTGGATAATTAATTGATGAAACACGACATGAGTTTTGGTTTTGGCTAAACCTAAACTCGCTTTCAAAAGACAAAGGAAAACGTTGGGTGCTGATTGACAAAAAAGCTTCCAAAACATAAACAAAAAAGTTTCCAAGAAACAGCCAAACAATGTTGGATTAAATATTTGGTGCACTTTCATTATCCAATTTGCATTTCAGAACTGGACGAGATGGACACCGGATCAGAAAATGAACCTATTCATTTCACTATTGTATGCACTTGTACTTGAAACTTTTCTATATCAATTAGGTATGAACATTAGAAGTATTTTGAGAAAGAATTAAGAGAGAAATACAAGGCATTATTTTAATTTATCTTTATTTTAAAATGTTAAAATAATAAATTTAAGTATCTCCTTTTTATATATTGTCTATTTCCTCATATTTTTTATTCAATATAATTTATCTTTATTTTAAAATGTTCATTGATTTTTTAACACTATGAATGTGTACATAATTTGATTTCTTTTAATAATTCACTATATTATCTGAGTTTTTTTAATGAGATATGAGAACAAGATAAGTATATACACAAATTTGTCTTGTTCCATTCCTTACCTTTCTCCTCCCTTTTTTTAATTAGTACAACAATTTTAATTTATTAGGTAACTTGCAAAACTTGTATTATTTTTTTTCCAAGCTTCGTAATTTATTAATAGATACACATTTAGTGATTTTTACTCTTTTTCATAATTATTTCATCTTTATTCAGTTAGTATTTGATACTCTTGTTTGATATTTATATAACCATATATTTTTTATATTTAACATTACGTGTATCCTTTATATATTAAATTTTTGATTATGTCATTTTTTTATGTTTTTTATCTATTGTAAAAAATTATTTAATTAATACTTAGAACCGTAAAAAATGTAAACACTAGTCTAAAACTATGATTCAATAACGGCTTAGTACGATGATTTTAATCCACTTTTCATAATAAGTGATGCAGACATTTTTGTAGTAAATTGAAAAAGATATCATGACAATGTAAGTTTACTCGTTATAATATGTAGCATTATTATTATTGTAATAACTTACAAACAAAAAATCCAAAAAGAGTGACTTTTATTGGGAAGGTTGATGTGTGAAAAGAAAATAGTGACTCTAAAACCATCGTATTGTGTGAATGAATAGACAGTGACTAATCAAATCTCTACTTTACTAAGTTTTGAAAATAAGGCTTAATAAACCAACAAAGTAACTAGGAATGAATGGTGTTGCCATAGGTTTTAACGGAAAAATATAGGTTTTATGCTGTATAAAACACTAAATTATAACATATATATAATAGTACCTGTTTACAGTATTTAGTCTTTAATGAGTGAAAAATAAAGTATTTAAGAAAATATAATTTTAAAATATAATTTTTTTCCTTCACGATTTGATTACTTATGTTTTATTGGCAGATAGCATGAGTATAAGAGCAATAAAAGCAGCATGGGCTGAAAGCACGTGGATACCAAATAAAGTCAAACTCATGCTCCATCATCTTCCTTTGTTAGGCTTTTGTCGCCCATATCATATCATGTACACTCATAATCATCTTTATATTTAAATATTTTATTTCTTTATTATTTTTGTTAAGATTAGACCTGGTTTCTTCGATTAGGTTGATAATACAATTTAGAACTATCACATAATTAAAATTTAGGTCAGTTTTTATTTTAGAATCTTTGACACGTAATATCTTTTTAAATAAAAGATAATTCAAATTTTAATCCATAATAAATTTAGATTTTAATATATCCATTACATAAAAATCTTCATTAACAACTAATTTTAGTAATAAAATATTGTTAATAACTATAATAACTAATCTATATATTTATTTATAAAATAATAAATTTTTAGTTACTAAAATAATTACTATATTATGAATAAAAAATTATAATTAATCTTTAAAATTTTATTACCAAGATTTTGACTAAGGGTGATGATAAGGGCTTGACCAACCATACTGACTCGCAAAAATATCACGGGGCAGTCCAGGAGAGTGAACTCGCAGAACTGTAGTGGGTTGTCCTGCAAGTCAGTATTAAAAAAATTGTACGTGTGTATATTAGTTACATTTTTACTGGACTCCTAAATTAACATTCTAAATTCTTGTATGACTGGAAAATACAAGTATTATGTATTTTTTAATGTACTACAATTTGAAGAATAGATCTTGTAAGTCAAAAAATGAATATGATGAACATGTTGAATTATCAATTTATCATTAAATTTCCCAAAGTCTTTGCTTAATAATTTTGTTAACTTCTAAAAGTTTTCCATTTTTTTAGAACATTGAAAGTTGTATCATAAGAATTTAAAAAAAATTAAAAAAATCGGGCTAGCTCGCGGGCCCGCACTTATGCGAGGTGGGCCAGACTTTTCAACCTACATTAAAAATGAGGGACGGGGCGGCCGACCCGCATTGTGCGGGCCAAATGCGGGTTGAGCCTAAACAGGTCGGGTCAACCTGCATTGTCACCCTTAGTTTTGGCTACCAAATAAATTAGTTAGTTTATTAATTAGTCACGAAATATTAGTTACCAAAGTTTGACTACCAAAGAAATTAGTTTATAAATTGGTGTATGATGAGTTAAATGAATTGCTGATCTATTTAACGATCAATTTTTTTTTCCATAATAGTAACTATCTTAGTAACCAATAACTTTTATTATTTTATACATTAGTATCTAGATTGGTCACTGTAGTAAGTAAAAACTTTACAACTTTTTAGTTACTAAACTTCATTATCATTTAAGAGTTTTCTTGTAATAATGATATTTCTGACCGGTGTTAATGACTATTTAACATAAAGGGTTATAATGAGTTTTTACAAAATAAAAACTCAATTAAATGTTTTTAAAAGAACATAAACTCAATATAATGAACAAAATATAAAACCTAAAACGAATAAAAAATATACTATAAAAATTATTGATTAAACCAAAAATATAACGTTCATTTATCTAATTCGTTTAATTAGAAAAAAACTTAAAATGAGGTACAGATGTTTAATAAATATTTTATAATTTTAAAAATCTTTTATAGATATATAATTTTAGGCTAATTTTTTTTGTCCTTGTCTTTGTCGATAAAAGTGTCAAATTTGATCATTCAATTTTTTTTTGTCTTAATTTGATTTTGATTTTTTCAGTGATTTTCGTAAGAATGATTCAATTTGGTTATTGCGATTAGTTTTTAGATGGTGTTAAAGTTAGTGTCACATGTCAATTTATGTTTTTTTTAATATCTTTACACATGTCACCACAAGGTTGTGTAACACGGATATAATCTCAATTTGGTCCCTATATCTGTTTTTTAGTTTCAATTTAGTCATCATTTTTTATTAAAAGGGAGCAATTTTGTCCCTCCTTAAATTGAGATTCAATTTACTTTTTGTATAAATCTTAAATTGATATTCTTATTAAAATTGATATTGACATTTTTATTAAATATTTATAGAAAATTTTTAAACAAACTTTAAAATTTATACCAAATATTTAGGACAACTCACATGGTTGAATTGATAGAGTTAATAATTAAATCTTGAATATTATACTATTTAACTTATTATTTTAAGTTGTTCATGTACTTTTTTGTTGCATGATTTGTGTTTCATCTGACGTTAGATTTAATAATCACAGTCAAACTCTCACTAACATGATCTTAAACATGTATTTTGTATAAATTTTTTAAGTTAAATTAAAAATATTTCAAGAAATATTTAATAAAAATGTTAATTTTAGTAAGAATATCATAATAAGATGTATACAAAAAGTAAGTTGTGTCTCAATTTGAAGGGACAATATTGTTTTATTTTTACAAAAATTAGGACTAAGTTGAAGCTAAATATAAATATAGGAAACAAATTGAGGCTTTGTCCATGTGGCACAATTGTGGAATAACACGTGTAAAAAAATAAAAAATAAATATAAATAAAAAAAGACCGCAAATTAACATGTGACACTGACTTTGACATCGTTTGTGTAATGACAAGGACTAAATTGGATCAATCATAAAAAAGTCAAGACCAAATTGAGACAAAAAAAAAATGATGACAAATTTGATACTTATCGACAAAAACAAGGACCAAAGAATAATTTAATATAAAATATTTTGAGAATGTGAAATATATTAAATATATTAAAATTTAAAAATATTCTATTTTATATAACAATTTTTATACATAAAATAATTTGAGAATCAAGGTCTTTGTTTTTAATTAAGGTCCGTCATTTTTCTGAAACTAAAATATGATAATGAACGGCAATGGCTGTTTGCACTCCAAATATGGGGTGTGGGTAGAAATTAATGAAGTGCAGGAAGTAATTTCCTAGAAGAACATACAAAATGACTTCATTGAATGGAACAAACTATTTGTAGTAGGGAAAAATGAACGACTTGCTATAACCAAAGGATATTTATTTTTATGTCTATAATGGGGCTATTAAGAAACCAACACTCGAAGAATGAACAATTTTTTGGTTTTTTCTTCCTGCATTCCATTAATTTTAATTTTTTTTTGCAACCCATCAACCAGATTTTGCTTTCCAGAAAACACTGGAAATATCTTTCAGAAAGACACTCTACCAACCTTTATACCGGATTAAACTTTTCGGAAGCCTGTAATGAGGTGAAGAAATAAATTTGATGGGGTGTACAAAGAAACAACACATTTTTTAATAAGATATGTTTATTGGGCACAAAAAGTTCAATAAGTTTTTCTTTTCGGTTAAAGAAGGTCCAACAACGAAGAGAGTAGTATATTCTGTACCGGATCTGATTATATTCATTGGGCCAAGAACTAGGTTACTAGAAAAAGTTATTGCAGTAGCCCAATAGAGGCATTTTTATCGTGAAGAAATTGCTATACCACTCTCCCCGTCGCTAAGTGCACTCCCCTTTGCATATATCTTTAATTCTAACCAATTCATTTGCACTTGAGATTTGATTAATTTCAATAGTTACGTTTAATATATTCATTTTGAACAGCTATATTTAGCCTCATTAGCTTCTATTTGACCGTGTTTTATATTTGTGAATGTCACTAAAATTAGTCCTCAACGATAGTTAATTTTTCCATTCTCTTTTATTCTGAGCTTATCGTAAATAATAGTATTTTTCTTCTGAAATGGATAATAAATCAATCAAAAATAACATTGCCACAAAAAATACACCATGTTCTCTCATTATCAACATAAGGCATTGGACCCCATCTTTTCACAAAGAGGAAATATCATTGTCAAAATAAAGTGGACTGGTCGAAGGGTCGAGTGAGATTTGCAATGATCTAAAGTGAAAAAAAGTAAAGAAAAATTGCTCAAAATAAACATAAGTAAATAATTCATAAAAGTCAATAAAAATAGTTGTTTTCAAAACACATTAAATAAAACATAATGTTAAAATTACAAGTCATTTTTCTTCAACCTCTTGAATGTTCCAATCCTAATACATTTGACTCTTCAAAACACTTGTTTTGATAATTTTAAAGATAAAACCCAATCCAATCTGAAAATGTCCTCCATATTCACATGTGAAACCTCCTTATTGTGAAATAAATATGTAGAAAAAAAAGAAAAAAAAAAGTTTTGTTTTATTGATCACCAACTTGAACCAAACAAGTTCCATTGTCGCCATTAATACACCCAAGTTCCCTCCAAATCACGTACCTAAATTTGTTTGTTATGGAGTGACATGACCCACATCACTGTTCTACCTTTCAATCACTTTCACTCTCCCATTACATCTAATGGTAACACCTACAAAATATTCTCATTATGATAAGATAAAGTCATTTAACCCTTCCAAGGGTTACCATATTTTTTAAGTCGTAGACTAAGTCCTACAAACTCTTGAGTTTTCTTCACAATAGTTTCATGTTTTCCACATAACAAAAAATACATTTGAATAAATTGTGTGTGAACATATTTTATTTTCTATACATTATAAAAAGAGGTGACTAAAATTTGTTGATAATATAATATATAGTTTAACGATGTTGACATTGTATTAAAATGAAAAATGAGTAGAATAGGCTAATAGCAACGTGAGGCGTGGGTAAGTGGAACCGCACACGTGGCGTAATCACTGATTAAAAAATTAGGTGTGATGTCATCAGTTGCATGGAGGAAATATACGTAGCTACACTCAACACCTATTGATTACTGCCACGTGCCAATGATCCAACTGTACCCAAGTTCTTCACATAGCACGTGTCAATTCTTGATTCTTTATTTTTTGTACTGTTATTGTATTTGAGGGCCACTCATAATTTCTAGCCGACATCACAAATAATTTAGAAGGAAAAGAAAATATTCTAAAAGTTTGGTTTTGCATTTCTGCCCCTGGATTTTTGCTATTATCCACTCTGCCATGCTTTCCTTTTATTACTTGTATTATTTGCACATTAATTAATGTTGATAAGTTATTTATTTATTTTATCTAACTCAAGCTTATCTACTACTAATCATTTCCAAAGTAATATATTAGGAAGCAATCTAATAATTTAAAAAGAGGAATAATAAGAATCAGATTAACCTAGTTGGGTACAACATTAATGATTATTCAACTAGCTAGCTTAACATGTAATTGAAGTAGAGGACCCGAGTTCAATTAATGTTATTGAGCATTTATTATTGTGAATATCACTATAGTACCCCACTTTGAAGTGTGCTATATACCAGTGCCTTCAGTCTCAATCCACATTGAAAACAAAGTTGCTACGTAGACTTTACCGAAGAAAGAAAGAAAGAGGAAGTGTTGAGAAAGAAAAGAAAGTGAATTTACAATTTTTGTTTCTGGGGACAAAACAGAAATAACGGGAAAGGTGAAGGACTGAAGAAGAAAGAAAAAACCGCCATTAAAATATTGCTTAGAAAAGATGTTGCTTTCACGATGAGAAACCTACAGTGCCCTTATTTTAGTTCATTCCATTGAAAGGTGAAAGATTTTGCATTTGTGGTGTGTGTGGTCTACACTTATTCCTCCATTTCCATTCATTAATAACAACCTCAAAACACACTCTCCCATGCTCATGAAACTCTTTGGTTTCACTTTGTTCTTGTCTCTTGCACACTACTTTCCCTTCACTCGCTCCACTACACAGAATTAAAAAAGCCAACCCCACACGCTCACTCGCACGCCATGTTCAACGATCCATCAATCATGGGTTCCACGAGCCAGGGCTCGGAGGATCATGAAGAAGAAGATGAACAAGTGAGAGAAATCCACGCCTTAACACCAACTCACCCTCCCCACCCACGTGGCAGACCCTGGGACACCCTTCACACCCACCGTTCAAGCTCCCTCTCCGTCGCCAGCACCGACGGTGGCGCCTCCTCCTCCGACAACTTCACCACCATGAGCAGAGAGTTCAACGCCCTGGTTCTCGCAGGCTCCTCCATCGACCCCGACAACAACCGCAACCTAACTCCCGTCAACCAAAACAACGTGAACAACAACCTGGGGAGGATCAGAGAAGATGAGTTGATGGAAGAGACGAACCCTTTGGCGATCGTGCCGGATAACCACCCTCTGGACCCGGTTCCCTCGTCCCAAATGGGTGGTGGTGCACGTGAAGAGCACGTGTCGGTGCAGAGGGTGAAGAAGGAGGAGGTGGATACGAAGATATCAGCGTGGCAGAACGCGAAGGTTGCGAAGATTAACAACAGGTTCAAGAGAGAAGACGCTGTGATCAATGGGTGGGAGAGCGAGCAGGTTCAGAAAGCTTCCTCTTGGATGAAGAAAGTTGAGGTAACTTTTCTTTTCTATTTTTCTCACGCTGTTACTTACTTACTTACTTACTTACTTGCATGTTCATCTTCTTCCTCTTTTATTATATTTTATGTGTGTTCGTGTGTGGTGATTATTCTGAGTGGGTTGATTCGGTTTCTTTGAGGTTATGATTACTGTTACTACTCTTGAGATTGAAACAGAACATGCTTGGATTCATTCATCATGATCCAATCAGTACATGGTCAGGTTAACTTTGAAATTAAGAAGAAAATTGAGTAAGATTGGCCAGAAGTGATTGCAGCCATGATTGATGATTGCCTCATTATTAGTATTATATGATTTATATGTAGAAGAAAAGGTGGGGAATTATTTTCCCTTGGTTGTTGAGGAACCACATCAGGAGGGAAAGAAAAAACTGTAGTAATAAAGTAAGAATTTTTTTAATCATTGGTAAAAAAAACTAAAATATTCTATGCATTGATGATTTGTTTATGCATATGTGTTGAACTGAGATTAAAAGGTGATCTTTTTTTTGTGTGTGTGGATGAATAGAATTATTCAGTGTACTTTTTAAGGAGTGTTATGTCTATGTTTTGGATGGAAAAAAATGTAAGTTTAACGAGACAAGTCGAATCCAACATCTATGCGTGTATTTACATATTTGTCCAAACAGTGTCAACTTCCTTTTGTATCTTGGTCGTATGAATGAATGTTTTTGTTTTTTTCATGCATTCCCATGGTTTTGGTAATTTACAATACCACAGATTCAATGTCGAAATCACCCTAAGCATTGAACCTCACATTGAGAAGTTGAATTACGACTAATAAGTTCTTCCTTCAACATTGAACCTCACATTTTTCACCTTTTCTCTTTTTATTGCATTTGCAATTTTAAGCTAAAACGTCACCCACCTGCTATCAACTTCCATGAGGGTACATTCTTTTGGTAGCATAACCTGTAGTGATGTGAAAACTGCAACTTTAAATGTGTTACCCACCAGCAAGTACCAAACCGTTCAACTATTTGAGTTCATGTTAATTTGAACTAAAACTACGTGTCCATGCAGTAAAAGAAAAGTTGATTTAACGTTTTTGTTAATGATGAGTAAAAAATGTGCAGAGGAAGCTGGAGGAGAAAAGGGCAAGAGCAATGGAGAAAATGCAAAACGACATAGCAAAAGCTCATAGAAAAGCAGAGGAGAGAAGGGCATCAGCAGAAGCCAAAAGAGGAACGAAAGTGGCTAGGGTTTTGGAGATTGCAAGTCTGATGAGAGCAGTTGGAAGAGCACCAGCCAAAAAGTCCTTCTTCTAAAGATTTCACATTTCCAAAACCCTTTTGAAACAGAATTTTAGAGATAAAAATAAAAATAAAAATAATATGTATAAGAGCCCCCTTTTCCTTTTTTGAATTGGGTAAAGGGTGCAGCACTATGAAAAGAAAGAAAGAAAGAAACAAAAAAGTGCAGATGAGGGATATGTGTCATATTATGTGAGAACCAATTGGAGTGTTTGTAAGTGATTGCAGTGTTTGAATGAAGGTGATGAGTGGTGACACGCTTATTTGATTGTGGTGGTTAATAAGCACTTTTGTGTTTTGTACATTAAGATATTGCGTCTTTGAATCACTACTACCAAATGCTCACCTTACCTACCAAACCCTGCCACCTCCTCATCTGCATTACTACTATTTTCTTTATATTTTCCTTTTCCAAATCATGAGATTATGGTTTACCAAACTCTGCTCCCGACAAATCCATCTAATAATCTCTTGTTAATTCTTAAATCATGTCACAAAACACAAATACTTTGATGCTTGGCTTATGAAGTTATGAGTAACAAACCATTCTAAACATCTAAGTAATTGCATGCTTAACAACACTCTAGAATTAATGGATGTATGACTTTGATATTAAGCTTTGTTTATTTTCCCCTGTAGGAGCCTATAAGGATGCCTTAAATTCTGCAGAGCAATATAAATTACAAATAATCACAGGAAAAATATCATTGCTTCTTACACCGTCACAATTAATAACTGCACCCCCAAACTATGAAAAAGACTAAAGTACCCTCTTGTTATATCATTGGACAATGATATATAGACAATCAAATTTTGACAACTTTCTTTTATAATTTGAGTATCATCTTCTAATTGGTTTAGAAATATAGAAAAATGAGAAAATGAAAAATGGAAGACCATTTTAAAAGATGACACATCAAGTTGTAAGAGAAAATTGTCAATTAGTTTAGTTGTTAAAAACTTATTTTCCTATATCATTATGTTGTTGTCACCAACCATCACCGCTACCGTTCCTGCTAGGGATGACAACGGGACGGGACGAGGACAAGTTTCGATATCCCATACCCATCCCCATAGAAAAAATTCATTCACATCCCCATACCCAAACCCAACATATATCAAACTTTTGTCTCATTTCATCCTCATCAGGTAACGGGTATAATCTCGTACCCATACTCGTACCCATTTTCTTATTATTTCAATATTAATTTTAATTAATTTATTTTAAATAATAAAAAATTACAGTAAAAGAAACATAATATTATTAAATATTCAATATTAAAATGACGATTGTTTCTTAGATATCCAATACTGTGAAATAAATTTTAATTGTTCATATTTTAGATTAGAATATCAAATGAATTTCATGAGAACCAAAACATTTATTAATTTGCAAATATTAATGAAACCTAGTTCATAAAATTAAAAAATATTTTTGAAAAAATATAAAAGAAAAACAAATATTCAAATTAAAATATATTTTAAATGTTTATGTACTTCAATTTTTTAAATTCCAATGAATTTCTTTTTTATACACTAATAAAAGTTACAATACATCATTTGATCAAAATCACGCAAAAAACAAACAATGAACATAATAATAAAATGTTGACATAGATTTGTATCTTTTGAGCTCCAATATATGTTGGATGGTGATAAGAAAATATTCATGACAATTACATTAAATTTTTATATTGTAGCAAAAATAAAAGTTATTTATACAATTATAGTGAAAAAAAATTACAATATGATTGATAATGAGTTAGAAAAAAATAATTAGATAAAATATATCGAAAAAGTATTATACATGATGAAAATAAATAACAAATAAAAATATTAAAAAATTAACAAATGTGTGTCTTAAAAACAATTTGAGAGACTATTGAAAGAAATGGCACAAACGAAACCAAATGTATAATTAAGGGTATGATAAGATGAAACATACCTTAGAGATCTAAGAAAACTTTTCAAATATCAACATATATACTCAATGATTGAAAAATAACGAAAATTGTTTAAGGAAAACAAAATAGTTCTTCAAATGAAACAAAAATTATTAATAATAAGATTTTTTTTATATTACCTAGTAAATGAAAGGTTTATGCTATTAAACACTTAAATTGATAATATTAAATGTCTCATGTGAAAGGAAAATATGCAATAAATAAAAATATTAAAAAATAGAAATATTCAAATGTGAGACATAACTTTTTTTTTTAATTGGCATACATCATTTTAACATAATTACATAAAAGTTATAATACGATAAAAAATATATGGGGGATGCGAATGAGTTTAACAACAAACCAAATAATTAGAAGAAATAATATATTAAATGTCTCATGTGAAAGGAAAATATGCAATAAATAAAAATATTAAAAAATAGAAATATTCAAATGTGAGACATAACTTTTTTTTTTTAATTGGCATACATCATTTTAACATAATTACATAAAAGTTATAATACGATCAAAAATATATGGGGGATGCGAATGAGTTTAACAACAAACCAAATAATTAGAAGAAATAATATATATGGTTACTTAATTAATTGTGAATATTTTAATAGTTTAAACATGGACAGAGGTATGGTGGGGACCAATATTATAGCGAGAATATGTACATCTCTATGTACACCCAATTGAAAAAGTTACAGATTTCCCATACCCATTTGCATACCTAGTTAGTGTGAAAATTCTTCGTCAAATAGGAAACAAATTTATTTGTCATCTCTAACTACTACCATAGTTGTTATCATAGAAAGAGAGAGAACATTGTACAAAAGATGAGAGAGAAAAAAAAAAAAAAAAAAACTTGTTTTGCAAAGCTCTCTCCAAAAAATTTGTTATAGAAAGTTTATTTTAAAAATTTTATTTCAAAAAGTTTATTTTGGAAAATTTTCAGAACAGATTATTTAAAAGTTGCTTCTAAAAAAATAATGATATTTTGACAAACAAAATTTAACAAACTCTTTTTTTTTTAAGTAAAAAAGATATCACTTTATTACTTTATTTTGATTAAAAAATAAAAAATTAATCTATTTAATTCTATTTATATAGAATTTGTCAAATTTATAAAAAAAATTGTAAAGTTTGTAAAAAAAAAATAAATTTTATTAACATATAATTTTCCTTTAGGAAACATGAAATTGTCATTTTGAAGATTGGGGGTACACGAAGATATGGGTTTGGAGGAAGCAAAAGCCGACAAATATTAGAAACCTATCTGTGGAGAAGAAAAGTTGGGCCTTGGGCTACCCTTACATTTTATTTGAATTTGATTTATTAGCTTTCATTTTGTCTTTCTATGTTCTGAAATATAAATTAGTTAAAAGAAATTTAATAATCAAACAATTTCAATGATATCATTGTGTGTCAGTTCATTCAAAAGCTATCTATAACATAACATAGATGATCCAAAGTTAAATTTAAGAAATTAATTTTAGAAAACTTTTTTTGGTGGATGGAAAAAACTTCTTTCCTGTAACAAAAGTTGCAAGTACCATCAATAAAATCTATACATATTATATGGATTAAAAACAATCATTTTTTCCTATTTCTTATTGCTTTTAATACAACAATAATTTCTTTTGCTAATCAATTTGATGAGGTATTAGGGTGTGGAGTCATGAGTAAAAGTAACAATAGCTTGCAGCATGATTTTCAGGTTTTTGGAGGAATTTGGAAGAAACGAAATGTTTTCATATACATTTTCAGAGGAAACGAAGCATGTGCAAGAGATAATTGAAGCTACAAAATTTCATTATTTTGTATGATAAATCTTTTGTAATGTGTTATTCAATTTTCTCGCATCCAACTTCTAATCATCTTAACTACTAAATTCCACGCTTGCAATCTAAAAATATTAGCCAAAGTTAAACAGTAGAAGATATTAATGTCTGATGCAACATAAATCACGAGTGGAGCATCTTTCATCATTGCTACTATAGAAAAGCATTGGTGCCGACACACTTTGCTGAATTTGAACATGACATATGACAGGATGAAATCTCTTCTTTTGGCAAATTCAATCAACAAACCAAAAAGGGATCATTGAATTTGCCCAAAGGAGACATAAGAGATCATGGACACTGGAACTGGGACTTTCTACATTCTCCTTCTTATCACAGCAAGGGCAGAACAATTTTCTAACATCAAACTTACCTTTTTCACACACCAGTTTTGCATTATGTCTCTCCTTTCATCTTATCTATTGTCACACTTTGTTACATCGCTTTTCTTGGTCTTGTTTATTTCACTGTTCTGTTGGTTTGTCTTTTCACATTCCAATTTTCTGCATAATGCTAATCATACCAACTCATTTCCATGAAACAACAACAATCAATGGTTCTCAGCACTAGGGACATGACCAAATGGAATGTACTATAATTGCATTTCCCTAACTGCACTAGGGTAATCAGACCATGTTTGATTATAGGGTTGTATATGAAGAAATTTCTCCTCAGAACTTTTAGAAGAGAAGAAAAAAAAAAGGAAATAAAACGAAATTTTCCATTAATCAAAATTAATTTATACATAAATTACCACAATGTGTAGTTCAAAGAGATGAGAAGTTTCGTAAAAGTAACTCATTGGATTGCTTGAAAATGATAAAAGATACAAACGGGAGTCTCAACTTTGTCTACAAAGCTTGAGAGGTAATTAATCACAAGAGATTGAGTCTATCTTTTATTAATTAAAAAGGACAAAATTAAACATGTCAACAAGAAAATCATTATATTTTATCTACAAAAATCATTTAATAACATAAAAATAATCATTATGTGTAAATTTTTACAATACACAGAAAACACTCTCGACTCTTTGATCCTAAGTACTCTCACATTCTTCAGATCAATAATTTAGTTATACCTCAGAACACTTTCCTACGAGAGAATGAAAAAAGTTAAACAGAAACTCAAAGTATCTTTGATTTTGAGTAACTAAAACCTTTAATCTCGACTTTATTATATAATCATCAACACCTACTACTTTACTTATTCTAAGAGAAATGAGACTTTAGAAGATGTACATTTTCATCGTACTCAATAAAACATCATATAAGACAAGATAGAACACCTTAAAAAGGTTGAACATGGTGTCAATATTATTCGAGTTGGGCTCAACGAAATTAAATAATAAACAAATATGTGCTACGCAGACTCTTATGGGGTTTTAGTTACCTCACCAGCAAACATAGATTGTGCTACAAAGTGTTTGAAATGAGTGGCACCTTGATGCTTATGAACGTGACTGATATATATATCTTATACATAAGAAGGCCTTTGGTTTCGGCCTTTAAAGGCATGCAATTGGCTTACAACAGTTTTCCTCATTTTTAACATAATGAAAACTTGAAATATAAATTTTCTTCACGTGCAAGTTATCTATAAAACAGCAGAAAGAGTAAAAACCAAGTAGCAAGAGATTTTGTCAAAGTTCAAATCGTTCTAGAATCAAACTCAAATTCGCATTTGCAAGACCTTAACTTGTAGTCATATTGACCACTTCTTTTTGGTTCTTTCCAACAAGTTCGGTCAATACTATAATCATCACAAGATCCTTCGAACCCGTGACCACATCCAAAAACTGTAGAAAGAAAATTACATGGTGCGTCACTTTCAAGTTCTGTGACTCCGGCACAAGTTTAAAATGAACTCATTTATCAGAATGAAGTGTTATTTTGGAACTTAGCCGCTAAAAACAAGCAAGGAAAGTTCCATGTGATGTATTTCAAACGCAATACGTGTAAATGGGACTGTGTTTAATAATCTGAAATTGCGAAAAGAAGGTTCTATGAAATACCCTTTTGTCAACAGATATTGTAAATGGTGTTGTTGGAGGGGAAGAATAAGCCATCATGGTAGACCCACAGAAGAATTTTGTTTATATTTATATGGCATCGTGTATGAATCTTGCAAACATCATGGACTATGTCATCTTTTCTCTGGTTGGATCATGTTCATTTAACTACACAAAGTTGACTTTAATGGTTTCCACAGCTTCTAGAATCCTATTAATCATCACAACCGTGTTTCTTCCATGTTCATAGTTTATACACATGCCATTGTTGACTGCACTCGATACAACTATTCACACAAGAATCAGGTTCGGCATAAGTGGAGGAGATGCATGTTACCCCAATCTTACCTTATCCACTAATAAATACAAACTTGGTATTTACAAATTTAATAATGTTCTTGGTTTCTGGTTTCATTTATTTGGTTGTGGACTTGCCTTATCTTCAAAATCAATGGGTATTTTGCTGAGTAAAATTATAGGACTACTTCCATCATCTTTTGATTATGTGTTTTAAAGTGAAAGATGAAAGTCAAAAAATAAAAGTAATAATATCATTATCGTTTTGCTAAAAGGGTTTTCGTTTTGGTTGAACCGGTATATAAAAAGTAAACAAATTGAGCATGTATTCATTTCTTAAAAGTTTATATGTGTATACCACTTTACTCTATTTTGTATCAGAAATATTTTGTCAATAACTTTTCTCTGTTCTAGCTTTCTCAGTAACTAGTTCTGAACTCGTCGTTTTTTATTTGGTTACGTGAACTCATTGACCTATTTCTTTCTATTTTAATACCTTGAATAAAACAAGGATTTTGAATAAAACCTTAAAGTCACATTGGTGAACTAAAAAATATATTTGCATCATGTTGAGGATGTTTTTGAGTCAAAGAATATTATAAAAGATATATGATTACTTGATAAAAAAAACGTTAAGTTTTAAAGTTAACCGTAAAACATTAAAATATAGTTGTTAATAAGTTTAAAAGTTGTAGTGTGAAGAAAATTATTTTGGGAGTTAGTTCCGTATAACTCATTCTTGTACACACACTATACAAACTTTTTTTTTTATTCGAAAAACTTAGTTATTAATATGTTATGCTATTAACAGAGAGATTCAAAACTATGATGTATCATTGTCATGTTACCTTAAAAAGCGTATATACTTACTTGTTTATTTATACATAAGATATTTTTGAGAAATAATTTTGTTTGAATTATAAATAGTAAAACTCTTTTTTCAAGTATTTAACTCAATTATATTAGAACTCGAACTTAAAACTCTTAATTCAATTAAAACAATTCCACACTAATTAATCAACATGTTTAATGTATTTGTTCATAGTGATAATGTAAGCTTTGAATATAAAATTTTCAATTTGACGGGAAATATTTTATAATGTACTGTTCATCTAGCCTTTTAAAACAATGCTATTTATCATTACATAATCTTTGTTAAGTCTTCTTGTGGGAGCACTGCTTTGCAAATTTTTAAGAATAAGGATGTTGTAAAAATATAAAACTGTGTTAAGAAAAGTTATACTTGTAAAATTAAACTACAAGTATAATTAATCATTATAATTAGTTAAGACTATTTATGTTCTAATTACTTATAATTAATTCTTGGGAAGTTTCAATTTATGGACATGAGATCAATTGATTTTAAGACACTTATTGTGATATTACATGATTTCATTAAAATTTTATTTTACTTATCATTATAATTTGGATACTCTAAAATATAAAAAAGGTACTTTAAGGGATTTACAATTATTTGGTTTGTCTGAATTCAATTGGATTTTAGCTTTGGTGCATTTAGGTCATAGCTTAGGTTATGAAAATGAAATCAACGTGATAGTGGTTTCTGTGAAAACATTTAAAATAGTTTTATTTATTAGGATATATATCGTGTAAATTAATCATTTGGCAATAATTCGTTAAAAGTTGTTTTTAAATAAAAAAAATTCTAAAATTGACTTCTAACTAATTATTTACAAATAGAAAATTAATACACCGCATATAAAGGTAAAAATATTTTAATTAGATATATTAAGACGGTTGGTTAAGTTGTTTTAATTTTTTTTATGTCATAAAATAAAGGAGTATATTCTCTAATTTTTTTAATATCATTTATTGAAATGACGTAGGAAAGCCCATTAAATAGAGTTATGCGAATTAAAACTTGTTTATATAAAAGTTCATAAATATGATCACTTTTGTATTATATTTGAGTATGACATACTCAAGGAACTTTACATACATGCATCATTAGTTATGTATCATAAATACATAAATAACATGGGGAATGATATTTTCTAAGTGAACTTGTAAGAGTATTGTTTTTGGGACCAAACCTATTCCTATTATGTGATGATAACAAAATAAACATAAATATAAATCAATATATTTCTTTTAAATTTTACTATTAAAATAAATTTTTAAAATTTAAAGCTAAGATTTTAGATGTTTTTATAATTTCGTAAGTTTAAAAATAAAAATAAAAATAAAAAATCTAAGATTTTACACTTTTAAATTATAGAGTTCAAATAAAAATAAAACACCTAAAATTAGCTCAATGTTTTTAATTACAAAAATGATTTCCTAAAAGCTCATCTTAAAATTCCATTGACCGCAACAACTTTTCTTTTCTAAATCAGAACCCAAAATTAAAAGCAAGAGATGGATTAAATACTCCAGAAGGAAAATTATCTTTTGACAGATAAAATTTTGACAAACTTAACAAAGATTCTAAAAATGAAATTAAAGTAGATTAAATTTTTATTTTTTAATTAAAATAAAATAATAAAATAATAATTTTTTACCTGAATAAGAAAGTTTATCAAAACTTAGTCAAAAACATTTGTTAATTTATCATAACTCTAAATAGAAACCGCGTTTCAATTAAATGATATAAATAATATTTGTATTCATTCAAATTATTGTTAGTTTCATAATTTAATTCCTATCCTTATTTTTCCTTTTTTGTAACTAGTATTTTTACCCCTTACAAAATGTATAAGATAAAGTATTATCTTCTATATGACTAAAATGTGAAAGGAATATTTTGAATGTGTTAATTAATTTTTAATTTAAATTTAAATAAATAAATATTTTAAATATGTAAGTTATATTTTAGATTTCGGATAAATAGTTTATATTATCACAGAATATTATTTTTAATTAATATATAACATTTTAAAATTATTAAAATTTATTTTTTGATAATTCGATAGAAAATTAAATACAAAAATAAAAGTAATAGTTTGATATAGTCTATAAAGTGATTTTTAGTTGTGAAATCAAATTAAGTTTTAAATTAAAGTTATGAATTTTAAAATAAATAAAAGCTCAATGTGTGAGATTAGTATAAGACAGTGCGACAAAAAAAAAACGTTTCCGTAGAGAACAGAAACTGATAATTTATAATATTTTATGGAAAAAAAATGTTACTAAAAGGCTTAAATACAACATTGAGTCTAAATCGATCAAAATTATTGAAAATTTGTACCGAATTAAATATAAGTCACGAATAAGGGTGGACATGGATTGGATTTTTAATGATCCAATTCACATTCATTTTAGATCCAAATAATTGGATTAGATTTTTGACCCAAATCTATTTTTTTAGCAAAAGTAGTTTGGATTTTTTTAAAATTCAGATCCAAATATTTGGATCAAGATTTAAATCCAATCCAAATATTTGGATCAAGTTCAAAATCCATAATCCATTTTTTATAAAAGAAATTTAAGTTGAATTTTTTAAAACTTGTGTCATTAAGGCCCGGATGACCCGGATGGGCCCGACGACACGGACGACCCAAACGGGCTTGACGACCCGGACGGGCCCGACAACACGAACAGGCTCGACGACGCGAACGGGTCGGACGACCCAAATGGGCCCGATGACCTGGACAAGCCAAACGAGCTAGAGGGGCGAGACGACCCGAATGGACCCGTCCAAACAGTCGGGCCCAATCGGGTAGTCGGGCACGTTTGAGTCGTGGGACCCGTCCGGGTACGTCAAGTTCGTCATGCCCGTCTGGGTCATCGGACCCATCTGGGTTGTCGAGCATGTTCGGATCGTGGGGCCCATCCGGGTCGTAGGGCCCATCCAGGACGTCTAGCTCGTTTGGGTTGTAGAGCCTGTCCAAGTCGTAATCCCCGTCTGGGTCGACGCGCTCGTTCGTGTCATCGTGCCCATCTGGGTCGTAAGGCCCGTGTAGGTCGTCAGACTCGTTCGGGTCGTCGGACCTGTCCAGGTCGTCCACCCCATTCGGGCTCGTCCGGGTCTTTGGGCCTGCCTGACCCGTTCGATTCTTCAAGCCCGCTTGACCCATTCGGGTCATCGGGCCCACTTGGCCCGTTTGGGTTTTCGAGCCCGCTTGGCCCGTTCGGATCTTCAAACCCGCCTGGCTCATTCGGGTCTTCGGGCCCACCTGGCTCATCAGGTCATTGGGCCGGCCTGCCCCGTTCGGGTCATCGGGCTCACTCGAATTTTCCGGATCGTTGGGCTCGATCGACTCATTCGCTTTGTCGAGCCCACCTAGCCCGTTCATATCTTTAGGCCCGTCCAACCTCTTATGGTCGTCGGGCCTGCCCGATCCGTATAGGTTGTCGAGCAAGGTCCGTCCAAGTCTGAATTTAGCATAGTCCATCTTAATCTTTAGTCTAACCCAACTAAAAATTTAAATTGAAAATTTGGATTGGATTTTTTGGATTATCCACATTTAAAAATCTTGATTTATAAAATGGATATCCAATCCATAAAATATATAAAATATATATTAGATTGAAATCCATGATTTTAAATGGATTGAATTTTTTTAAAAAATGGATTATAAATGGATTGGATTGGAGCAAAAGTGGATTGGATCAAAAAAATTAGATTTTTTGCCCACCCCTAGTCACAAGATACTTACATATGGTATGACAATGATACTAATTTGAAATTTGACAGTAATATTAGCTTGCCACGTGATACTGACATTGTCACGTGTCATAATTATGGATTGTCATGTAGACAAAGTTTTTAAAATTAAAAAAATTCAAAAAAAAAATAAAAAAAGTTACAAAATGATACAAAATTGTTGTTGTTTGGCCTCTGTTAACAATTTATACGATATTTTATAAGAGGGATCACAATTTACAGAAATTATGACTATTTTGAACATTAAAAATAGGACTAAAGTTAAAAAATTTACAAAAATTGAACCAATGGTGTATTTAAGCTAGAGCTATCAAAATGGATTGGAACCCATGAGCCAACCCGGCACACCACGGGTTTGGACCGGCACACCACGGGTTCGGACCGGATTGATTTGAAATTTTTTTATAAATTTTAGTATGATTTAATTTTTTATCCGGTCTACCTCAAATCTGACTCACCTAGGTTGAACCCTTTGTGAGTCGGGTTGGCTCATCAACTCGTAGATAAATGGTCACACTAGTTATTTTTATTATGTGTGACTTTGCATTTGGGTCAGATTAGGTTATTGTTTTTTTAGCCAACACATTGATAATTTATATTTTGTGATTTTTGTTTGTGTTTAGAGTTTAATATCCCTTAAGATTGTATTTTTCTATTTAAGTTTATCTAGATTTTAATCAGAATTATAATTTAGTTTTTTTGAGACTAAAGAAAAAAAATTATATTTTTATAATTAAGTGAGTCAGTAAGCCAATTCGTTTAACCCATTAACCCGTTGTGGATGAGGTTGTATTTGAATTTTTTCAACTCGTTAATAAGTAAGTCGGGTTAGCTCACTACATGACCAACCAATGGTAGGTTGGGTCGGATTAACCGTTTTGACAACTTTAATTCAAGCCTTACTAAAACAAATATATCAATTTTGTTTTGAAAATTGTATAATAGAAAATATTTATAAATTTTGTTATAAAAAATAATTTACAATAAATTAATATGTTTTTTTTAATTATTTTGTATAAAATATTTTGAGAAAATTTTGTAGAAGATATTTTTGAGTTTTAGAATTTTGTAAGAAATAATTATTTAGGAAAGAATTATTTTTTAATTAAAATTCTTAGAGAGAATGACAAAAAACATATATTTTAAAATATTATTTAATAAATTTGAAAAAAAAATCTCTTAAAATACAACAAATTTTACTAGTGTTGTTTCACCATGTCTCACATGCTTGAAGAATATTAAAGTTTAAATGAGTAAATAAATTAATATAAAATTATTTTCTTTTTATCTTTATAAATATCCATATTCACTTACAAAAACCAAATCATTTGGACAACATTCTTTTAAGTTCAAGTGAAAAATAGAATACTTTGTGGAAATTATTTTCTGTATGAGAACTAATGAAAATCATTAAAAATGCTTCTAGTTTCCATATACAACCAATGATAACAATTCATAAAAACACTTTTATTTATTATAAATAATTTAATTATGAAAAGAGAATTTAGAAATATTAGATATTTAAGAATTAAATGTTAAAAAATAATTTCAATTTTTATGCGAATAGATAAATATAAGCAACTTTTTTCATTAAAAGGTTGGGTGAGAGAAAAATTATTGTCCCAATCAATGACAATTCACATTAAAAGGACTTGTCATATTTTTTTTAATATTTTTATGTAATATTTTGTTGTTGAGAATTGATGTTTCTAACAAAGAAAAAAAAAGAATAATGTGATTATTTCCATGTTGTTCTGATTTAAACATAGAGTGGAGAGTGTGTGAAGTCTAGGAATACATAATTCTTTTATCAGTAAATGAAAAAATAACCATTGATGAAATTTTCTCTAAATTAAAAAGAGAGGAAAATGAGAACGTGAGATAAAATCATTTTGAATCTTAATGTAATCTTCACATTTAATTCTATCAATTAAATCTCTTGATTTACCCGTATATACTTTTAGTGTCCTAAACTTTAATGCTTCCGATGAAAAAAAAAATCAAAATTTACGATTTTAGTATTCTAAACATTTTATGAATCATATCTTCATCGGCAAAATGATTAAAATTACATCATTTATTACTAAAAGGACACGATTTGCGCAACTAGAATTTTGAAAAATAAAAAACTGGAAATTTGAACCTAGATAACTTTATTGACATAAATTGGAAAATTGTACCTAGATAATTTTATTGACATAAATGAAACATGATAATTAAAATCTCACAATTATAATTGTGGAAGAAGCAAAGTACAACATAAAACTATAAAATTATTTTGAAAATTTAAACAGTAAAACATATCAAAATTTAATTTCATTTTTCTCTGCTTTAGGTTTCGTTATCAATTGATTTATTTCTTAGCTTTGAATATACCATATCCTATTCTTAGATTTCTAATTAGGGGCTTTTCAGGATCCCCTGAGTCAAATTATTGTACCTGCAAAATTGGAAAAAAATGATCCTTCTTTTCATGAACCTAACCACTTATATTAATGTTTTTTTGATAGTCTTGTTTAAATGAACCCACATGTTAGATAAGGTGACCTAAATTTGCCTTTGCATTTAACTCTCCACCAACCTTAGCAACAAGTTTCTTCATACTTCCTATCTCACATTCTTCATCAAACTTTCAAGGGATTCAACTTTCTCTGTACCATTATATTTTCTAAATAATGTTTCTTAATAGATTAACTAGAGTGGTCAAAGTGGGTTAAAACCTGTGGATCAACCTTGTCCACCATGATTTCGGACCGAATTGGATTGAAATTTTTTTATCAATTTCAATACACGTCAATTTTTGACCCGGTTTATCAAGAACATGACTCATCCGAATTGACTCACCAACCCACTCGTAGATAGAGGACCACATAATTTTTTTGTATTTGAGTTGGATTTAGTTGTGTTTTAGCAACAAATGCAAACATACTATTATTTTTTGTTTGTATTTGAGGTTTAACATTATTTTAGATTATATTTAGATTATATTAAAGTTTATTTAAATTTCAATCACAACTATAATTTAGTTTTTTTTTTTTGCAATTAAAAAAAAACTGTATTTTCTTTTAATTAAGTGAGCCAACTTGTTTAACCCACCAACCCGTAGTAGGTCGGATGGAGTTCAAATTTGTTTAATTCGTTAACAAGTGAGTTAGATTATATTGACTCACTAGATAATCAATTCATGATGAATCGGATCGAATTAACTCAGATAATCCATTTTTACATTTAAATTTAACTTTTTTTTAAATAAATAAAAGTCATGCCAGTAAATATTTATATATTTGTATGCACTAATGTTGTAGGAAAAAAAAATTAATTTTTAATGTCAGCCAAAAAAGCTATAACCTATGTATTGAACATGCTATTAATATTATTTTCATTTTTATTTTATGCTTAAATACTAATATTAAATTAAAGTAGTTAACTTTTGCATCACTTGACAGACACTAACTTATCTGTCTCAATTTTAATACTATCTAGCCACACTAGGTTGACTACTGAGAACATTTAGACAACCTAACTTTCTTTTATTACTTTCAAACACAATTTCTATTTATACGATAAAGTCGTGTTAGAATATGTACCTTTTCCTTTTTATTTGTTTTGTTTTGAAATAAATTTAGAAAAAAGGTATATAAACATACTGTTTAAAAAGTGGTATATGAACCAACTACATTAATATGGTTGAATATAAAATATCAAATACACAAAAAGAAACAGTGGTATTCCAGGTACAATTTTTTTAAACAAATAAAATAATGGTAAATATTTCTTTGTTTTTTAAAAAAGTTAAAGTACAATTTCTCTAATTAAGTTAGTTATTCAATGATTTAAAATAATCTATATATAAAAAAATTCAAATTAAAAGTGTGTAAGAATCAACCGGAACAAATTTACTTAAGTTTATTCTTTAATCAAAATCCCTCTTATATATATCTCACTTGTATGCACATATTCACGTAAACAAACTTACATACGTTCACATGTGTATGTATAAAAAAATACATATTATATATATATATATATATATATATATATATATATATATTCTATTTTAAAAACTATTCTTATTTAAAACGTTTATTTTATTATATTAAATTATATGTAATGAAGGTAACTTAAATGTTTCAACAATTATTTGATTTTCCAAGTGTACTTCAAATTTTCTGAGACATGGATGACTTAAGTATACACGGATTGAATAACAATCTATTAACAAAATTGACTTTAAAATGTTAAAAAAACTAACGTAATTCTAATAAAACTAAATAAATTAAGAGAAAAAAAAATTTAGTAGTCGAGATATGGCGGCGGCATTGAAAAGGGTCATGTTTTTCCTCCGCCAGAATTGAATGACCTGCAACGTGGCAGGATATAACAGGTTAAGGGTATTATATTTTGTTTGAAGAATAGAAATAAATTTAAACTTTTTAGGTAAGAGTGAGCGATTGGGTGAGTCTTTGCACTATGTTCACCGAATGGCACTCTCGTAATTTCACCAAATTGAAGAGGGCAGTCAAAGCAACTCTCACTCATAATTACCACTCACTCCTCCAATAAAATAATATTAAAATTAAAATAATATCAACTGGAGTCACCTTCCCCATGTAGAGGGAGGGAGAAACATACAAAATAAAATAAGAAAATAATAATAAAAAAAAAATAAAAAATGAAAAGGAAGACGAAGTCGCTGCGAAACAAGTTTGACCCTCTCCAAGTTAAGTTCCATCCCCTTTCCTCCTCAAACACGCGCAAAATTATTCATCATCATCATCATCGTTGTTCTTCGATTCTTCATTCATCAAATTTCGCAAAACCCTTCTCATAAATCACCCTCTCACCCTAATTCCATTTCACTATACCAGCTTTTTCATTTTTTTTGTTAACTTTCCTTTTTCTAGCCTCCATTTGTTTTTTCTTATTTGGGAGAAAGGTTTGATCCTCAGATCTGAGGAACCTCGTCGCCACCGAAGATGGGTATTTGCTGCGCGAAGCCATCCACGGCGGAGGAAGCGGGGAACAAGAAGGGCAAAAAGGGGAAAAAGGAGAACCCCTTCGCCGTCGATTACGGGTTTAACAACAGCGCCAACGCCAACGGCTCCAAGCTCACCGTTTTGAAGTCTCCCACGGGCCGCGAGATCGAGGCCCGCTACTTGCTGGGCCGCGAGCTGGGCCGGGGCGAGTTCGGCGTCACGTACCTCTGCACGGACAAGGAGAGCGGCGAGGAGCTTGCCTGCAAGTCCATTTCCAAGAAGAAGTTGAGGACCGCCATCGACATCGAGGATGTGAGGAGGGAGGTTGAGATCATGCGCCACTTGCCGCAGCATCCCAATATCGTCACCTTGAAGGACACCTATGAGGACGACAATGCCGTTCATCTCGTTATGGAGCTTTGCGAAGGTGGAGAGCTCTTCGATCGCATCGTCGCGCGTGGTCACTACACCGAACGCGCCGCCGCCGCTGTCACCAAAACCATCGTCGAAGTCGTTCAGGTTCGATCTGGTGCCTTGATCTGTTTTTTTTTGTTAGGTCTGGGTTTTTGTTTTGTCCTATGAAACGGAGAATTGATGTGGGGGAATTAAAATCTGGCCTTGATAAAAAAAAAAGTTGGAACGCTCTGGGTTTAACGGGGGTCTCGCGATTGAGTTTGGGTACTGGTTAATCTCCATCGGAGGGAGGGTTTGATTTGCGTTTTATCATAAACAATGGATATGTGGAAATTCAAATGGTTATGATATAAAACAACTTGGAATTTGTCCTGGTTAAGTTGGCGTTTAGAATTCGAGTTCTGGGTTCACTACTTAGAACATGAACTTTGTTGCTTGTAACTGTTCTGGAAGATATTTGTGGTATTGGAAAAGAAATGGAGCAAGATAATCTCTCACGGAGGATACTTGAGGCCTTTTACCAAAATTTTTTAAAATGGAATTTCATAAATGGGGTATGCTCTTTCGAGTTTGGGTTTGTGAGCTATTTTATGAACATTGTGTGGTTACTTTTTTTGCCAGTAAATGGTTGTGTTATGAGCTGCGAATGGAGAACCTGGCATTTGAAGTAATTTGCTTCGTTGAGCGTTGTTTGTTTTCAGTTTGTGTGCTGATGTGGAGGTTTGTTTGATATTACGTTTCAGATGTGCCACAAGCATGGCGTGATGCATCGGGATCTCAAGCCGGAAAACTTTCTATTTGCAAATAAGAAGGAAACTGCAGCTCTGAAGACTATAGATTTTGGGTTGTCAGTGTTCTTTAAACCAGGTAATGCTTTTTGTTGGTGGGTAAATTGCTTGATGTTGTTGCTTTATTTTATTTGTATTGTTGCAATGCTGCGTATAACGATGCCTGAAACTTTGCCGTTTTTTTTTTCAGGGGAAAGATTTAATGAGATAGTTGGAAGTCCATATTACATGGCTCCTGAGGTATTAAAGCGGAATTATGGGCCAGAAGTAGATATCTGGAGCGCTGGAGTAATTCTATACATCTTACTTTGTGGTGTTCCACCATTTTGGGCAGGTTAGCTTTGTCTTGCGCATGTTGTTTTTCAGCTTTAGACCGCAATCTTAAATTCTCCCTTTTTAAGTTATTAAGGAGTTTATGCAACCAATGTTTATCGTGTACTATGATATGATCATACTTTATAATAAAGAGAAATTGGTGGAAGAAAAATAAATGGATGATTAAGCATTATTATTGATTCATTTGCATGATTTGTCATATAAGTATGAATGAGATGCATAGATGGCTAATTGCATTGATGGAAGGGGTATCATTCCCAGGAGTTAACGGGCAACTTTCTCTTTTGTGGTGTGAATAAAGATGTTTCATTTGTATATACAATGCAATTCTTACGTTTTTGTAATTTTCTTAGTCTGTATTTTCTTTTTGTTTTTGGCATTAGAAGAGGAAAGATTTAATAAACTTATTTGCTCATTCATTTCCCCTTCACTTAAGTGCTATTTCTTTTTATTATTATTTGTTGCCTTTTGTATCTGATTGGTTTCATTTTCTAAATCGTCTCTCTTACTCATTTTGTAAAATGAAGAAACTGAGCAAGGAGTTGCACAAGCAATCATACGATCTGTTGTTGATTTCAAAAGAGACCCATGGCCTAAAGTTTCTGATAATGCGAAAGACCTTGTGAAGAAGATGCTAGATCCTGATCCAAGGCGGCGGCTAACTGCACAGGAAGTGTTAGGTAACATGCTATTTAGATAAAATCTTGAGAGATGAAGAAAAATGTAGATTGTTCATAAAATTTTCTGCTCTGCATTATGGATTTTTTTCCCTTTAAATGCAAAATTGAAATACCAGAAGTATAAAATTTCTTGTTAACTAAATGCAGATCATCCGTGGTTACAAAATGCGAAGAAAGCTCCTAATGTTTCTTTAGGCGAAACAGTTAGAGCAAGGCTCAAGCAATTTTCTGTAATGAACAAGCTTAAGAAAAGGGCTTTAAGGGTAATGTTCGCAACAATATTTCAATACTTATCATCCCTGAATCGATTATCTATGACTTCTGTAACTCAGGATTACTCATTTTTCTCTTAATGATTGGTATTTCTTGATAACAGGTAATCGCAGAGCATTTGACAGTAGAAGAAGCTGCTGGGCTAAAAGAGGGATTCAAGCTTATGGATATAAACAACAGAGGCAAAATTAACATTGATGAACTACGAGTAGGGTTGCATAAATTAGGCCATCAAGTTCCCGATTCAGATGTCCAAATTCTTATGGAAGCGGTGAGTATTAATTTCTGGAACCTTTTCTCCACAACTGATATTTAAAGAAGTACCTACCTTTTATAAAAGATCGAGGTCTTTTTTTGCGTATTTTCTTTTCAATATGCCAAACTAAATTGCAAACATCATCAGGCGTTCTTAATTCTTCCCTAAGTGCCATATCCTTACTTCCTTGAAAGAAACTTCATAATTAAAAGTGCTACATCGTTGTTCAGTTTTTGTTAAATCATATTATAAACACGACCATACGACCTTGTTCACTCCTAACGTATGGGACTGTTTTTACAGGGTGATGCAGACAAGGATGGACACCTAGATTATGGAGAGTTTGTAGCTATCTCTGTTCATCTGAGAAAGATGGGAAATGATGAGCATCTTCGAAAAGCCTTCCAATTTTTTGATGAAAACCAAAGTGGGTATATTGAGATTGAAGAACTGCGTAACGCGTTATCTGATGACGTCGAAACAAACAGTGAAGAAGTTATCAATGCAATTATGCATGATGTGGACACAGACAAGGTCAGTACATTTTCACGTAGTAGATAAATTTCTTGTTGATTGATTTTTGTCTGGTTAAAATGAAAAGGTGGATCCTATTGATGTTCGCTTACATGGTGCTGCATACTGATGTTAGTTTGTGTTCCTAAAAAAAAATGTTATAATTGATGTTTTGGTGATGAAATTGCAGGATGGAAGAATAAGTTACGATGAATTTGCTACAATGATGAAGGCTGGGACAGACTGGAGAAAAGCATCAAGACAGTACTCGCGAGAGAGGTTTGCGAGTCTGAGTCTGACTTTGATGAGAGACGGGTCATTGCATCTAAACAATGAAAAAAATGAGGGTAGATGACCACTTTAGAAATGCCAATTTTACCTTGGAAAGTAAAAATGATAAAGAAGTCTTTTATTTTATTTTTTAATTTTAACTTCTCTTGATTGTAATTCTTTTCTCTACCCCATATTTTGGGTGAAAAAAAAGTTAGGAATATTGGATCTAATAGTGTTTGTGATTTGAATTATGCCTCTTTGGTTTGTTGAGGTTGTTGTGGTAGGAGACAGGAGAGGGGAGTGGTGGACAACGTTGGACAATTTTTCATTTGTGCCTGTAAATATTTTAAAATTATCATGCTTTGTATTTCATCTGCCAATTTTTACGCAAATCCTGCCCCATCAATATTCATAAAATCATCACCAAAATCGATTATTCCTAGATATTCAGGCTAATGATATCTCTAGTAGATAAACTCGTTTTTTATTTTGTACTACTTTTGTTAAAGCTTAGTTTAGTCAGTTGATTTCAACAATTGGAACAGCTTAAATAAAATGAAATGAACTTGGTACAAAATTTATCAATCAAATTTTATTTCTTTAATGTATCGGTACAAAATAACCAAAAGAATTAATTTAACGCCGAAGAAATCTTTTCATGATTTCACCATTATCAGGAAAAATATGAAGTTCTTTTGACGCTAAAAATACCTGTAACCTAATAGTTATTTTAAATATTAATCTTATTTCGTGGAAAAAAAATGTAGTGCAATTGCATTAGAGAGCCTAAAGTCCCAATTAACTACTACTTTGTTTATTTTTTAGTTATTTATTTCTAGAGAAAAATGTATAATTTTCAGAATTAAAAAATATACCAAATATTATTGTTAATTATACCATGAATTTAAATAATTTTACATGTTTCATACACTTTATCATGATAGTAAAGAAAATGAAGAATAAAATCAACAGGGAAATTAATAATTAAAATAATTCGAAAATTAAAATAAAATCACATAACAATTTTAATGGCAATTCCAAATTTTAATTTATAGGTTATAACCTTAAAAGGCGCTTGGGACAAAACAAAATGAAGGTAATTTTACCAGTTATAGATAGTTGTTTGTTATTTCTTCCTGCTTCCCCTTTTTTCTTTTTGCAATCTCATAGGTATGATAAAATGACAATTTTACCTCTTTTTCTTTCTTGTGTTAAGCCTCGTATTCTACTGTGCACCTCTTCACCTCCATTGCTACTCTGTCATATGATATCCACAGCATAAAAAGTATGGTGAGGAAGGAGAAGAAGAAAGATGATAGAAATAAATGAGTAATTTTCTTCTTTTCTTTAATTAAATTTAATCATCTCAAAATCAAATTAAAAATATAAAATTTAGAAAATTATTTTGAAACAAAGAAGAAGAGAAAATAATAAAAGAGAGAGAAAAAAAAAATGAAACAAAAGGAGAAAAGAAAAGAGAATGAGAAGAGGTTGGTCGTTTTTCTATTTGGCCCAATCTAAAAAAGAGTATTTTGTTGTTCGCACCCCATTTTTCCATCTTAAACCCTCATCCTTCATTTTTTCAATTTTACCTCTTCTTCCATAATTATCTAATTAGCCTAGCATGTTTCATTCTTATTTTGGAGAAAAACAAATATTTAGAAAAATCAGATCTATTTTGCATATTTGATTAAAGGTATCATCTTTCATAATTATCTAATTAGCCTAGCATGTTTCATTCTTATTCTTTTTTCTTATTTTGGAGAAAAATAAATATTTAGAAAAATCATATCTATTTCGCATATTTGGTTAAAGGTATCATCTTCGAATGAGCATTAGGGTGCTAACATATTCTCTAGGTGTAATTGATTCTTAAATTCAAAATTTAGTTTTTGCATACTATGTCTTATTTTACGGTTTTCTCATAGTTTTATAGTATAAACTATGGAAATGACTCTAAAATTTTTGTTTTTAAAATATTCAAAATATGTTTTTGTTTGTTGTTCCGTACGATTTTGATCATAAAAATTATCAAATGCAATCAAAATTTTATATTGAATTACAAGTAAAAAAGTCAATTCTAGGCACTTGCCCAAGTTGGAGGAACCATAAATATTGATTGAAGACAAAATATTTTTTTTTTCAAAACATGTTCGATGATTACAACTTAAAGAAGTGCAAAATTCTTGTTATTTTGGAAATTTGTCATAACTAAGGTCATTTGATTATTTAAATTTTTTTATATATTTATTTCTACATACCTAGCTTCCTTTTATATTTTCTCATTTCATGTTTTTCTTATAAAGGTTTATAGTGAGAAGAACAAAATAAGTTATCAAATTTTACTATTGTACGTATCATATGAACTAGAACTTTTGTTAAAATTCAATATAAAAAGGTTAGACTAATTGCATAACTAATGTATTAATGGTTTTCTTTACATGAATCATTTTTCTTTTATATGATAGAAGATGAAAAATACTAACGAAAAAGAGTCATCTTGTGCAAAAATGTTCATCATGACACATGATTACTAACGAGAAACTCAACTCCAAATGATGTATTTTCTAAAGTTTTTGAAAAAGATCGAAATGTTTTTTTATCGACAAATGTTAGTTGTTAGTAGTATGTTAGTGGGGAGAATTGAATCCAAATCTCTCCCATCCTCCTTTCCAACCCACCAAGCCAACCTTATAACTGTTAACTATTAATTAGTACGGGGAGTTGAACTCCAACCTCTCTCAACCTTTCATCCAACTTTATCACCAAGTCAACCTTATAACAACTCCTTTAGGTAGACATGATTACGTGCACATATATGAAAAATGAGTTGTACCTTTACATTTATGGGAATATAAATTTCAAGTCGAAATACGAAAACTAATCGATGAAATTCAAATACATACTCAATATGAACTTCAAGGAATAAGAAAAAGAATGTAAGAGGAAATGAAAACAAAACTCAAGCAAGTGGAAGTGGAAGCCATGAATTTTGAGCTTTTAAATAGCTTCAAACTTTCTTTTCACTCAAAATCTAAAAGAAGAGGTTGTAGAGGTTGTAGTTGTTGAGGTATATTATACAAATTTTACATTAAGATGAATTGGATATTACACATTACATAATTTTTTTTAATTTGATATCCAGTCCCATGAGTAAAAGAGAAAAAGAGACTATTCATGTAACACATTTTTTCTTGATTTTGTTTTTATATTATTTATTAACTAATTTTGCTAATCTTATTTCCACTGTCACCATATCCAACAAACACACATTTTGTGGTCGTCATTACAGTTCGCTGGAAATTGTTAGCCGCCACCACACCTCCATGCATTCACCGGAGCAGCCACAAAGACCTTCTGGAGCAATAGCAACCACTGTGCACACTTATCCACGATGCCGATCTCCATCGCACACACATCTCAACAACACCTATTGACACTCGATGGAACAATAATGACCATGATGGTAGTTATTTAGGATTTCTCTTTTATTTATTATTATTTATTTATATTTTTGAATAAGTAAAAGTTACTTTCCTATTTCTTAGGAACTAAACAAATCAATATTGGAGTATTGGATTTGTTAGACGAGATTTACATTGTTGGTGGTAAGTTATTTTTGGCTTTTTTTGTATTTCTGGATCCTTTCGACCATTTATTTGTAAAATTGGGTAGTTTGATTTTTTTTTTGTGAAACAGAGTCAAGTTGTTAGGGGGACGACATTAAAGGTGAAGTCGTTCTCCCATCTACAGTTTTGATTTTTTTTTTTTTAAAGCGATGTCGTCAAGTACAAGTTGGATTTTTGCAAATCTGAGACTGAAGTCGTCATCGTGGAGGCCGGTTTGAACCTCGTAGAGAGAGGAGTTTCATGATTTGTAAGATAAACCCCGTTGAGATGATTCCCAGTGGAGGCTACCACAACCTGAAGAACCCTAGTGAAAGGGCTTCCCATTAGCTTTTTGAAACGGTAATAAGGGATACCGGCAACTAGGATAAGGACAGAACAAATGGAGACGACGGTAAATACTCGAAAATCCCAACGAAACCCAACAACTTGTTGTGCGTAAACCAATAACATAATTCTAAGGATTGCACCGTTAATGACGAAAAAGAAGCAGTTGAAGAACAATGGTTTCATCTGAACTTCTTTGTGGTATGCGTCATCAAATTGATGAGCCCCGAAGGAAGGAGGAGACGCAAGGGTTGATTCCACCTGTACCCAAGGCAAAGAGTGCAAGTGCACAGTATATGAAAAAAGGTTTGGCCTTTGCTCGCTACTTCGCATGCCGTAAAATTACAGTGTCGCCACATAGTTGTCTGGGAAGCTGAAAGTGTCAGCAAAATCATCCCCTGCATCATTCACCATCTTTTTTGTATATGGGGTCACTTTTAAATCGAATTTGTAATACTGGTATGTTAAAAAAAAAAAAAAACTAAAAGTGAAACCGACCTCTACCATGACGACTTCAACTTTAGAGTTGTGGAAACGTATTCGCACCTGACGACTTTATTTTTTTTATTTTTTAAATGAAATTGATTGGAGGAAAGACGACGTCACCTTCAATGTCGTCCTCCATCCTGACGACTTAACCTTGTTTCGCAAAAAAAATAATTAAAAGTACCATCTTTTACAAATTTGAGTTAAAAATGACCCCAAATACAAAAAAGTTGTTATTTTCATTTGCTATATATTATTTGAAATAAACAAAGACAATGTATCCCATTAATTTTTTTGTATTTTTATTTAAATTTTATTTTAAAAATTTATAAAATATCATTTTTTTTTAAATATCTACAGCTGCAGGTATCCACAAGTACCAACGAGTTTCTTAAAACCTGCGAGTATTTTTTAAACGGGTACCCGACGGATAACAAACCAGATAATTGATTAATCTTTTTTGTTGCTGATTGAGTTGTGGGTAGACACTATTCGTAACCGACCCTTTGCCATCCCGAAGATCGTGTTTCATCCAACTCAAATCTACAGAGCAATGGAAAATAATATGTCATCATGAAAAACATAATTATCTTTACTTCTAAGAATCACTCTACCAATATAGTATAAACATGAGCTTAGAATTCATTATACAGTCACTAACACTCACTCCTTTACTTATCCCATGTGATGGTACTTTCCAAAAGGCATTATTTTCTTCACCTCAACAGTAACTTAAATAATTAAATGTGAAATTCGTTTTTTTTTTTTGGTTTACAGGATAAAATTTTGAATAAGGGTGACTTACTCTTGTTGAGGTATGAAACTACATGACACTCAAGAGTAGTAAGCATGATATATTTTAAGTATTTCTCATAGCTTATAGATACCTATAGTATTGTATAAATGTACGTACATGGAGATGCTATATTTTGCTCTCCTTGTTATATTTATAGATTATATATGGGATTATAAAATTACGTGAAGATGTTATATAATAAGATAACACTCAAATCATTTAGTTAATAAAAAACTTAAATAGAAACTTTTGAAAGTTTTCAAATTTATAAAAAACTTGAAACTTAAGTCTGATAATAATAATAATTTTTTGTAAAATTTTGTCGTTAAAAAGTTTTATATTTTTATTTTATAGATGTTTATTTTTTACCAAACACATATGTCATTATTTTACAGGGTTAGAACCTGATCCATTTAATCCATCATTCTAATTAGTGTTACGTGTTTCTTTCTTTCTTACTCATTTCTCGTCTCGTACTTCTATTTTCAATATTGATCTTTTCATTATTTTAAACCTTTAAAAATACAAACACCAGTCTCTCAATTTCCATCTGTTTTGTTCCAATCTTTGAGTAAAAATAGAATTTAGAAAATTGTTTATATATTTTCACACGATTATCCAATATTCATTCATTTTTACCACACTGTTTTATTGAAAGACATACAAACAGTAAAACATGTATGAATATTAATTATTACTGTGATAGTGCAAATAAAGGTACAATGCAGAAAATTTCAATTTTACGTTTTTTTATTTCCTAACTTTCTTACGGTAAATTTTGGAATTAGTCCATTTTGAAATTTTTGACCAATTTAGTCATTCATTTTTTGAAATACATAGATTTAGTCCTTTTAATCAAATTTTGTTAAATTTATTTGATATTTCGTACGTATTTCATGATTGTATATAAGTTGTTTATATTATTTGACACATTTTTGTTTTATCATTAAATCAAATATTATTATGAAACGTACTTGAAATGTTAAATACACTTAACAAGATCTTATTAAAAGGACTAAATTCATGTATTTCGAATAATGAAAGACTAAATTGGTCAAAAATTTTAAAATAAACTAATTTCAAAATTCAATAAAAATTAAGAAGCCAAAAATATATTGAACTCATCTTACTAACATAAACAAGATTTTTTGTTGTACTGTTGTATGCATTCAATCGTCAAAAGTTCAAGTTGGTATGCCACTTGTTATTTTGTCCTTCACACCTCTCCCTACTTTTTGTCTCATGCAATGTACTATATACCTTATTTCTATCTTTCATATCATACATAACCACATATATTTATTTATATTATATACCATGGATTGCAACTTCACATTAATGATCATTTAAACTCAAATAATTGAAAGACAAAAACGAAAATTAATGTCACAAACAATTGATTGTAGTGACATATTTCTAACCGATTGAATATTTTCAATGTCTTGAATGAATTTAATTCTATAATTAAAATTTAAAGTTTTTATTGAGAGTCATTGTCGATTATACAACTGTCAGATACATTACTCATATAACAGTCAGCACACAACACCCTTCTAAAGCATATCTTCCACCATTTTTTTATCTTTTAATCACCTTCGCGATCCAATTGAAGAAGAAAGGGTTATACACGTATGTTATTAATTAAATTAGGGTTTTATCATCACTTTGCTACGCAAACACAAGTCAAAGCCAAGGGTAGGACGAAGCTAAACATGTCAACCCAAGAAATTAAAGTTTTGTGCCACGTACCAATTAACCCTAATTAAGGTGTGGTATTGAGGAAATAAAATAATCTACAATGTAGATTGTGATTTGGATTCCCTTTTTGTCCGTACTTGAACAACCATCAATAATTGCAAGTTTGCAACTGATGTTACATCAATTATGGAATAGGTTAACGTCACGGAAATTAATTAGTGGACAACCAAAGCATATGTGGAACTTGTTTGTGTTTTTGAAGATAATAAAAGATTTTTACGGGGTAGAAAAAGAAAATTCAAGTATACAGTTTTTTTGTTTTATACTCTATATTTATAAGATGTCACGTAAATTTTGAAAACGAAAATAAGAGAAACATAGAAATGGAAACAAAATCCATAACTTCAAGAATGGTATAACAAAGATGGCAAGTGTTACAAGCTAACATGGTAGTGCGTGTTTGGTTCTATATTAAATTGATGTAGAATTGATTTTCTAATGTAAAATCAGTATATGTTTGGTTTTCAAAATCAATTAAAAAATAAAAAATTACGTTGAAGGAAAAATAATTAATTCTTACTTTGATGTTGAAAAATTGATTAAGATGAAATCAATTCTCTAATGTTGAATTAAACACACTCTTACTCTGATTGATGCAAAATTGATTCGGGAATGTGGTTGAACTTTTCATGGTCTTGTGATGTTGGCCATGTGTTCCACTAGATCTTCAATTTATGTACATAAGTAACATACACAATAAGAAAATGGCAAGTGCTACAAGTTGATCTTGCACTTTTTGATCGATGCAAGGTAGATAGATGTTGGGATGTTGGCCAAGTTGTGATTTTAGCCTTCACAATGCACCAAAGTGTCTGGCTTTTAATTGTGGTGTACTTGTTGAGGAGGGATACGTTTTTTCATGATTGACAAAAACAAATAAAAAATACACTAAAAAGTCGATTTTATTGTCGATAAAAACATTATGCTATAAAATAATCTCAGCGAAAAGAAAATTAATATTTAAATTATCTTATTCGTATTATAGCAGATATTTCGTTTTTTTTTAAATTTTACATTTTTTTTAATATTATATGTTTAAATACAGAACATTACAATAATGGCGTTACTTTTGGCTTCATAAAAAGCTGCGGTTTTTATCATGTTGTTCCCAAAGGATGAACAAGATATGCGAATATTTGGGGGGCTTCAACCACGAATCACAAATAAGACTAATACAATGTATTGGTCTATCAGATTGGAAGAACTTATTTTATATATTAATAATAAATATATAAGTGCAATTTTGATAAAAATTAAACAATAAATATAATATTATATAATAATAATAATGATAATAACCAATGTTGTTTACAATATAATAATATTTTCTAATTATTAAACGATATAATAATATTTATTTTTAAAATTTTCATACCCAATATTCTTTTTGATAATTGGTGGTGAAGAAACAGAGTTCTGAGATCCTGTTTGGGCTGCTTGGTAGCAGTTCAATTTCCAACATGTTCATATTTCACTCAACTCCCACCTATTTAAACTTACCCAATAGTTTTGCGTGCCATTTCCTTTCCCTCTGGGTAACCAAATTAGTTCTTACCAACAATCGGTGTAAAATTTCACTTATTCAAATTTATTTTATATTAAATCAAACTCTTTTTTTGGAAAATTCATTGACTCACTCCATAAAAAGTTTTTTTGCCATTGGGAGGTAAAACAATAATTTAAAACATGTTTAATATTTCGCCAGAACAATACATGCAATGATTGATATTTTCCCGACCAAAAAAAACTATTGTGATTTTCCTCAAAGAATTGACGTATTTATCTCTGAATTATCTAGATCAATTCAATGTTCCAAGAATCCAGCTTCAACACTTCACAATCACATGTGTCCACGTAATCATATACGTCTTTTTCGGCCGCCATTATCATCACAGCGATCTTCCATCTTTCTAAATCAGGTCACAATCACGTCACCACCTCTGCGATCCAACGCCTCCCAACACTCCACGTGTCGGGATCAGAAAGCACATCATGCCTCCGTCACGCTATAAAAGCCACCTTCCCTTGTGTTCATTCAATATCTCGTACCAAAATTTGAGAAGCTAGTGATCAATCTTCAGCCCTGTGCTGAGTGTGTTTCTCCGTTCCTCCACCTTCTTCCATTGGAGGACCTTCTCCTCCAGGGATAGGATCACACTTTTTCTCTTCCCCAGATTCTTGAGTTAACTGTTCCTTCATTTTCACCTTCTCGTGACACTAACTTTGGTGAGTTCAGTTTTTCGTTGTGTAGCAGTAATTTTACGAGGAGGAGATTTACGAAATCTTGCTTTGGATTACGCGTCGGAAATTAAGATTTTTTTTCTTTACTATTTCGATACTATTTCGAAATTGACCAAGTTAAACGTCGGGGTCACGCTAGATCTCTCTAGGTTCTGTTTAAAGTTGTCTTTTTTTTTCGTTGACAAAACTGCCCTGGTGTATTGCGGAAACTACACTATTAATTAGTACCCCAGATGATTTCTGATGTTATTTTCTTTTGTTGCAACGCAGCTTTCCTAAAAGGAAGAAAAAGAAACTTCACCTTGTTTTTTAATTTCGGATGAAGTTTGGTTTTAGCTTTTGCTATGTTCTAACTTCTCCTTGTTTTTCAATTAATATGTTGTCGATTTTCATTAACCAATAGTGAGACCAGAGTTAGGGAGAAGTATAGCGACAAATCATAAATGCACTAAACGACAAAGAAAGAAAGGAAAGGACTCTGCTTTTCTAGGTTCATTCTAGAATTTGATTATTAATTTTCTTCCAACTTTTGGGGTATAGGTTAAAAAGATGACGATGCTAAAGACAACACCAACGCAGTTCCCTACGTGGATTCCTCCATTCCGTGAACCACGTCGCAATCTATCTAACATGTGCTTAACCTTTAGCATCATCCATCACCATCATCATAAGCCCCTAGGTCTATATTACGAAACTCCTCAACAATTTTAGGTCGAGTTAATATTATTTTATCGTGATAATGTACATAAAAAATCAGCTTATGTGGTATTTCGTAGCTTTTAGAGTTCTAATAATCATTGAATTTTTGTAAATTTCATTGAGATGCAGTGAATTTTAATCTTATAATATAATAACTTCTGTGTTGTTTGATGTTTGGTTTGGTGATACAGTTGTGAAGTGTTCGAAAATGACTGTCACACCTAAGATCTCCGTGAACGATAAGAATTTGGTTGTTCATGGCAAGACCATATTAACCGGTGTACCGGACAACATTGTGCTGACTCCAGGATCTGGAAGTGGCCTTGTGACTGGTGCTTTTGTTGGTGCTAATGCTTCCCATAGTAAAAGTCTCCATGTGTTTCCAATGGGTGTCTTAGAGTAAGTTCCTGCTTTTCCACATTTAAATGATGGTGGATAATATTTGCTCAAGTTTATATAATCGTGGAAAATTTGACAGTAGCAAGTTAAAGTGAATGAACCGGTGTTTTCTAATTTCTCATTTGTGATATGATCTTGGAACAGGGAGCTCCGGTTCATGTGTTGCTTCCGGTTCAAATTATGGTGGATGACTCAGAGAATGGGAACTTGTGGGAGGGATGTTCCTCTGGAGACACAGTTCATGCTGATTGAGAGCAAAGAGAGTGAAGTGGATGGAGAGAATTCTCCAACCATCTACACCGTATTTCTTCCTCTTCTCGAAGGTCCATTCCGTGCTGTTCTTCAAGGCAATGAGAAGAACGAGATAGAGATTTGTCTTGAGAGTGGTGAGTAACTCTTGCTCATGAAAACTGGTTTCGTGGTGATGGCTACATGGAAGTCTTTTCCGTCGTGTCATAACATAATTTAGTGCCATAGCTGCTGTTAATTCAGTTCCTTCCCTTCCCTTCAGCCATACTTTTAAGGGGGTGGAGCTGTCATTTGTGGATTGAATTGAGCTGGATAAACTTCTCTCGATGAGTCAATCAATTGAATCAAACGAATGGAGTTTATAGCTTTGATCCTTTGGAGAAAATATATATATAGCATGGCGTCCCAAAGAACCGAAACGACCCTTTTCTTTTTGGTATGTGGTATGGTTTTGCAGGGGATAACGCGGTTGAGACTGATCAAGGCCTTCACCTAGTTTACATGCATGCTGGGACCAACCCCTTTGAAGTCATCAGTCAAGCAGTGAAGTAAGGCACCCCCCGTTTGTGTTTTCCCTAAATTGATAAAAGAGAACAAGAGTGTTTGCTGACAATTTTATTTTACTGATTCCTTCGCTTGTTCTTTCCAGGGCTGTGGAAAAACACATGCAAACTTTTCTTCACCGTGAGAAGAAAAAGGTAAGACCCTTTCTTCATTGCTCTAGCTATTATGCCAAGGTGATAGATAACGGATCTTTTTAACCTTTTAATATTGGTTTTATGCAGTTGCCATCTTTTCTTGACTGGTTTGGCTGGTGTACATGGGATGCTTTCTATACTGATGTCACAGCTGAGGGTGTTGAGGAAGGCCTGAAAAGGTAATTAATTAGTGAGAAAAATTGAGTACATGTTTTTCATTAACTGAAGACAAGATGAATTTTGAAGATGATGTTTATAGAACACTGAAATTTGTCAATATGATTGCAGTCTATCCGAGGGAGCTACTCCACCACGGTTCCTCATCATAGATGATGGCTGGCAACAGATTGAAAGTAAACAAAAGGATCTTGACTGTGTTGTACAAGAAGGGGCACAGTAAGATTTCTCTGTTTCTGTAATTTTTGCTAAATTCAATACCTATCTCAGTTATGAATTCCTAATGTTCAAGAGAATACTAAAAACCATGATGATTGCAGGTTTGCTACTAGGCTGACTGGTATTAGAGAGAATACTAAATTTCAGAAGAAAACACAGAACAATGAGCAGACATCAGGTCTGAAGCATTTAGTAGAAGGAGTAAAGCAGCATCACAACGTGAAGTATGATCATGGATCCTTTACTCCTTTTCAATATTGTTCAAGTAGCTTGCCTAATCAACTTTCTGAATTCTTGATTGGTTCCTCTGTTCATGAACAGAAATGTTTATGTATGGCATGCACTAGCTGGTTATTGGGGTGGAGTGAAGCCAGCAGCAACTGGCATGGAGCATTATGACACTGCCTTGGCATATCCAGTGCAGTCACCAGGTGTGCTTGGAAACCAACCAGACATTGTCATGGACAGCTTGGCCGTACATGGCCTAGGCCTAGTGCACCCAAAGAAGGTTTTCAATTTCTACAATGAGCTCCATGCTTACTTGGCTTCTTGTGGAGTGGATGGAGTGAAGGTTGATGTGCAGAACATTATTGAGACCCTTGGTGCTGGACATGGTGGAAGAGTCTCTCTTACACGAAGCTATCATCACGCGCTTGAGGCTTCCATTGCTCGTAACTTCACTGACAATGGATGCATTGCTTGCATGTGTCATAACACTGATGGCCTTTACAGTTCTAAGCAAACCGCTGTTGTGAGAGCCTCTGATGATTTCTACCCTCGTGATCCTGCTTCCCACACCATCCATATTTCTTCTGTTGCGTATAACTCACTTTTCCTTGGAGAATTCATGCAACCTGATTGGGACATGTTTCATGTGAGTACAAATGTTCACTCATCTCAATTTATATTTTACTTTGAGCTATTAATATTCTTGTTAACATAAAGATCTTTGTAATTTCAGAGTTTACACCCTGCAGCAGAATATCATGCTGCAGCTCGTGCAATTGGTGGATGTCCAATTTATGTCAGGTATAGTGATGTTCATTCATTGCACTTGCACATCTTTTAACTACATTAAATTGGCACCATTGTAATGCATTTTTTTATTTTTCCAGTGACAAGCCAGGCAACCATAATTTTGATCTTCTTAAGAAGCTGATTCTTCCTGATGGTTCGGTTCTCCGAGCACAGTTACCAGGCAGGCCAACTCGTGATTCTCTGTTTGTTGATCCAGCCAGAGATGGGACTAGGTTTGTTCATTTAAAATCTTCATTCTCTACAAAGCTATGTTCCATGACATTAAGTGGTGACTCATTTAACAAACTACAATTTTCAGCTTGCTCAAAATCTGGAACATGAACAAATGCTCTGGAGTTGTTGGTGTATTTAACTGCCAAGGTGCTGGTTGGTGCAAGATAGAGAAGAAAACTCGCATCCATGATACATCTCCCGGTACACTCACTGGCTCTGTCTGTGCCTCTGATGTTGACCTTATCACCCAAGTAGCAGGTCCTGAATGGCTTGGAGAGACCATTGTTTATGCTTACAGATCAGGTACTAGTAATTTACTGTGCCATTCCCTTACCATCAGTTTTAATATATACAGTAGAAGATGAAATAACTATATCCAAATTTCAGGGGAGGTGATTCGGCTACCAAAGGGGGTTTCTGTTCCGGTGACACTGAAAGTTCTTGAGTTTGAACTGTTCCATTTCTGTCCAATCCATGTGAGGATTCACTAACTATTAGTGAACATGATTTTTCACTGAGTTTTAGATTTTCTGTCTAACTTTGATTTATGCTTAACTTAACTAGAATTGTTTTATTGAACAGGAAATAGCACCAGGTGTTTCATTTGCAGCAATAGGACTACTTGATATGTTCAACACTGGAGGAGCTGTGGAGCTGGTTGAAATTCACAGAGCCTCTGACAACAAACCAGAACTGTTTGATGGTGAGGTGTTATCAGAATTAACCTCTTCTCTGAGTCCTAACCGAGCAGCAACAGCAAGTGTTTGTCTTAGAGTCAGGGGAAGAGGGAGGTTTGGAGTTTACTCCTCTGAACGCCCAGTGAGGTGTGTAGTAGGTGGCACTGAAACAGACTTCAACTATGAGTCAGAGACTGGGTTGGCAACCTTCTCCATCCCAGTTCCTCAAGAGGAGATGTATAGATGGGCGATAGAGATCCAAGTTTGAGTATTTTTTGAAGACCTGGTGTTTGAGGAAATGCCGTGTGTAGTTAGCATTGACTCATTGAGGGAATTGTTGGGGACATGGGGGTGGTGAAATACCAAAATGAGTTGATCGTAAGAACCGAGTTGTAGAGTAGTTATGTTGTAGTAGGGAAGTGCTTTTGTTGTAACTTAATGCATGTAGTTGAGAGTAGCATGTCATGAGTGGGAGAGAGGAACAAATAATGGTGTCAATTAAGGATGTCCCATGCTTTTTTCCTCTGAATAAAAAGTTCACATCTGTTTGAAATATCCCTAATGAATTTACCTGGTTGTTTAATTAGTTTATATTAATAAATATATTTCAATCACAAAATATCAGTCTCTAATTGTGGACTATGGTCATTGTTAATGTATTATTTTTATACTTCAAAACCGTAACAGATTTATTGGTGTGAGTTTGGATGATATCTATGATTTGGCTGCCCAATTAGGTAAATGGTATTTATTTTCTTTACGTACACAACCACTTTCAATCTAATCTTAAAATCCTATTTTAAATTAAACTTCTCAATTTCTTCAACCAGTGCAGGATTGTGGCATGACTTCCTGCTTACGAAGCTCTCGGATATGCTTTATTCTTTATCACATTTTAAATTAAGCATGCATTCTGACATATGATTTCACAAGTATAAATGAAATACTGAAGTTGTGTATAACAATATTTAGACAAAGTTAAAAAAGTAATTTTCACGAATGAAAAAGTGGAAAACCATAAAAGAAGTGGAAAACACCTTGATAAAAGAATAAATAAAGAAAAATAAGGGGATTCGGGCTTATCTGATTGCTTCCTTGTTGCATTCCTCTAATTCTTCTCATACTCTTTTGGTTCATCAATGTAAATGTTTTTGATGTGTGATATTTTAGGCCAAAACTCTCCAACACTGGGATGATACTTTTTACATAAGTCAACACAAGCAACAATCCTCAAAGTTTCAAGTGAAGTGAGGTGATGGATGTTATCTGGGAGAGATACTAAATTTGGGCAACATGTTAAATAAAGTGTTCTCAGATCCGTTAAAGTTGTGAACCAATCTGGAAACGTTTTAATACTGAAGCAACTTAAAAGAATGAAGCACTGTAAGGAGTTGCTGCCAACTTCCTCAAGCCATTTAGGCAAGGCGACCAGTTGTGGTAAGTTTATAAATGCTACAACTTTTAACTTCAGCTTGGGGCCTTCTTCTTCATGGCCGTCCTTCAACAGTTCCAAGTCCAAATTATGGCAGCGTTCAACAATCAATGTTTCTAATTCAGGAAAATTTTGACCATCCAACCACAATGACTTTAGATTCTGACAGTCCTGAACGAACAATGTTTTAAGAGAAGGGAATTTCACCCCTCCAAAGATGGACTCCACATTATGACATGATTCAACATTCAAGATTTTAAGTGATCCCAAGTTGGCGATCTCTTTCACAGGCAGAATAGTTTGCTTTGTGCTAAACGAAAAATCCCGAAGACAGATAAATTTTCTTAATCCTTCGGGCAATGCTTCCAGCTCCATGCATCCGTTAACAAACAACACTTGCAAACTTTGGAGCTTGCAAATAGAGTCGGGGAGTCTCTTAATGTTGGGATTTTTGCTAATGTCCAAATATCTCAAATGTTTCAACTTAGCAATTGTACGGGGCAAAGTCTCGAATGTCGAACCACGTAAGTCCATAACTCGCAAGTATTTGAACTTTGATAGACACGTATTTAGTAAAACTTTACCATTGACAGCGGTTGCATCATTTGGAAACAGTACGGTTCTTACGGTTGCTGAGTTTTTGGTGACTAGATTGCCAAACAAACTGCTTTCAGCAAAAGACAGATGCTGAACATTATCTGGAATATTTTGAATAATGTTTGAACTCACATGTAGACACTCATTTGTCGCAACAAATAGGGCGAGATCATGCACCAAATCATGTATTCTAAAATCATATAAAGTGCCATAGCTTTTAAAATCTTGAAGAAAGGATCTTGAGAGAAGTTCATGCAGATATTGATTGGCCACATCTTCACGTGACCTATTCGATTTTGGTTGTGCAATGAGTCCAAGTGCCACCCAAAGGGAAGTTATTTCATGATTACCGATGATATAATCCTTTGGGTAAAGAGAAAACATTGCAAAACATTGTCTCAGATAGGAGGGCATCAGATCATAACTTAATTTAAGGGCAGGTAAAATGTCATCTTTTTTCTGAGACAAATTCCAGATTTCATTGTTACTAACATATTCCCATTCACTGGCCTCAAATTTGGAGAATAGTAAACTTCCTAAGGTTCTCGCTGCCAATGGAACCCCTCTGCATTTTTTCACAATTTGTCTTCCGATGTTTACTAAGTGAGGATGTTTTTCCTCTTCTCCTTCTTTAAATGCCCACTTCACAAACAGAGACAACGAATCTTCCTCAGAAAGACCTTCTAAAATATGAGAGGGAAGTGTGCCCATCATGGAAGCAATTGAATGACTGCGCGTGGTCACTACAACTTTACTTCCTACACTTACTTGGATTAAATTCCTCAATTCAACCCATTTAACACGGTCTTCGTTCCATACGTCGTCCAATACGAGTAAAAACTTTTGACCGGAAAGTTTATTTTTCAGTTGATTTTGCAGTTGTTCCAGATCAAACATGCTCAAATTCGATTGGTGAGAAGGAGCATCCCCAGATGCTGAATCAACGGCGGAATTGATGATTTTGATAATGAGTTGTTTAATGTCAAAGTCATCAGAAACACACACCCACATCTTCAATGGGAAGCACTCCTGGATCCTGTTGTCATTGAACACAAACTTTGCAAGTGTAGTCTTTCCCAAGCCTCCAATCCCCACAATGGGGATAACAGAGAGACTTGTATCATCATCATTAGGATTCTGTTGCATCAAAAGCTCTATGACCTTTTCTTTATCGTCTTTCCTTCCTATCACATCTGAATCACTGACACGGGAGTGTGTCATATCTCTCCGATGAACAACACATGTGTCAACATCAATTATTTGAAGACTAAACTTATGCCTATCAGCTGCAACCTTGTCTAGTCTGTTGCTGATATCTTTGATTTGTTGAGCCATCTTGTAACGAAAAATAAGTGGATTAGAGGTTGAGAAGAAGTTACTTACCTTGTCTTTGGTGCTACCATGAGCTTTGACAACTCTCTTTCGCAGTGTTTGGCATTCAAATTCATCCAAAACATCTTCGGCATCGGAGAAGATAGTTTTGAGCTGAGACAGCCATTCGCGGAGCTGATGGTTGTGGTCCTGCTTTTGCTGAGCATCTAACAACACAGCCTTGACTAAAGAGAGAGTCTTTGAAAGGTCTCGAAGATCTTCGTATAAACCCACCACTCGAGAAGCTTCTTCAAAAGCACGAGAAGCAAGCTTTGCCACGAGCGACTCTGCGATGCTGAAGAGAAATGATTCTGCCATTGTTGTTCCAAATGCAAACAGCAGAGATGAGATGGGAAGGGGAAACAGCGTTTCTAAGATTAGTGATTATTACTCAATAACTATAATGCCACTTGCTTTGGTAACATCATTGAAAGAGGAAGAAGACCATAAAAAAAGACCGATGAGCTACATTATTCTCACCAAAGGCTAAAAACAAACAAGGGGGCAAGTGATAAACTACTTCATATATTATATTAGTCCGTCTTTGCTATGGCCAAAAGTCCATAGATTTTTATAATGTAATAATTTGCAGAAAATATTATTGGTTAAACAAAAAAAATATTTTCATAAATTGTAAAATATTTTTTGATTATATACGAATTGAGAAACTTGCCCAAAGCCATTGAGAAATTACCTGATCTTAATCTTATTGTCTAACAAAACTGTAATTTAAACAAAATAAAAAATGATACCTTAATTAAAAAAACTTATATTAGAAACTTCTGCCAAATATTTTTTCGTCAAAATGTATTTAGCGGAATCTTATAAATTATTATACCAAATCTTAATTAAATAAAGTTAGCGAAAGACAAAATTGAAAGACCGTAAATGGAAAGTAAAAAAATAACCGTTTTACAATGTTGGTTTATTTCTAATGAGAAAAGGATGCGAAGAAATTTATGTTTCACTAAAAAGAGTAAGTTTCTTTAGTCAGTCTGAAAGTAATTTCCAAACCAATTCAAATCTAATGACACTTAGAGAAGGAATAATTGTAGCTTCAAACAAAATTAATTTCTAAAATTCATATATTGATATCCCACTTGCTATTAAACAATATTTTGAAGAATGGAGAAAGTCACACAATGAACCAAATATTTTGTCGGACTAGTTGTCATATTAGTGTTTATCAGTTAAACTTAATATATTAGCACTTGTGAAACTGCATTAAGCAATTATTTGATAACATTGGCTAGAAATTTAGACGTGATTCTGTTAAATTATATTAATTTAATATTTGGTTAATGTAATTTAAAGAATAATTTTAATGTATAGATTCTAATGTGATGATTGTAAGGCCCCATTTTTCCTGCCCTAAAAGTTAGTGGGCTGCCCTACAGTATTGGGCCTAAAGGCCGGCCCATAGTATAAAAGCCATTAGGTTGCCCTAATTCCACACTCACTCTCACTCTTGCAGA
>Ga0214544_1000285_pt1 | contig 85202 bp, 53 predicted proteins | sample CNSS3metaG_FD_160074 | JGI IMG/M metagenome (GOLD analysis project Ga0214544, IMG submission 160074) | Root nodule microbial communities from cowpea collected in UCLA plant growth center, Los Angeles, California, USA - CNSS3 | ecosystem: Host-associated > Plants > Roots > Nodule | place: USA...
TTTTTTTTTTTTTTTTTTTTTTTTCTTTTTTCTTTTTTAAGTTGTAAGTGATCTTGTTGGAACTAAGTTATTATTTTTCAATATTATTTATTCTGGGAATGTTTTTTTACTAAATACTAGATTAACGAATTTACCGTTTTGATTAGAAAATAAACAAAAATTGAGGAAACAATTTTTTTTCAACCAAAAGAAATATAGAATATTACTTAAATACATATAAGCAATATGTAAGATAAAAAAATATTTATGAAAATTTGACAAGTTAGTATTATTGTTTAGGTCTTCGCTCTAGTAGTTTATTTATGCAGATAAAAGTAACCTACCTATATAGTACGAGTGAAAACTTAAATGATAATAACCAACTTGTAATACGAGTTTTCAATAAACGTCTTTATTTTTTTTTTCAGTTTATTGAAATAATATTTAGTATTTCTTTTAGTTAAGAAAAATAAATATTATTTCTAATGAGTTATTCCTTAATAATTGGTGATACTCCCTAATATTTTTTATAAACATGTTCTGTTATTATAATTGATTTTGTTACCATAATTATAATATCTGTGTGTATAGATATTGTGGTTGAAACAACACTAAAGGGGCAAGAATTATGTTTCTACTGCATCTAATAGTCTCACATCGCTTAGAAGTCGAGGCCTAAGGTAGTTTAAATACCCCTTCCTCATTTCACCCTCCAAGGCGCCTTTTAAGGATAAAACAGTGACGGAGCCACGCTCTAAGCGGACAATACTTCAGATGCATGGTGATTGACTCTAACGATGTTACTCGGTGAACTTGGGATCGGAATAGTGGCACCCACTGTGGGACCAATATCGAGGTTTTACATTCGAATTATCGGTCCCTTAAGCCCTTTATTGGGGATAACCTGTTCATTCCCCATAGACCTCAACTAGGGGGCTTATGTTCCTACAACACCCAATAGTCCTACATCGCTTAGAAGTCAAGGCTAAGGTGGTTTAAATACCCCCTTCTCCTTCCACCCTCCAAGACGTCTTTTAAGGACAAAATCGTAACGAAGTCATGCTCCAAAGCGGACAATACCTTCGATGCATGGTGATTGATCCTAACGACATCACTTGACGGACTTAGGATCGAAACAAATTACATTGCCAATTCTTCTTTATGGTACCAAAGCTTTCTCTGATATTACCAAAATGACGAACGAAGTGAAGGTGACAAAGACAATCTCACCTTATAGTGGCAGACTTTGGTGAATCTCTTAAATAATGTCAAATTAGGCACTATTGAAAAGCTAATTGGTAAGCGTAATTCTACTCAATGGATTATCGACATAGGTGCTTCTCGTCAAATGACAGGAAAGTTAGAATACTTGACTGATGCGAGAAATGTCTTGGAATGTCTAGTAGGGCTTCCAAATGGAAAATATTTTTTTTCTATTAAGGAAGGAATGGTGGTGCTAAGTGAAACATTAAAATTAAGCAATGTTCTTTATGTGCCTAACTTGAAATGCAATCTGATTTTAGTATCACAATTTATTGATGAATTAAACTATATGGCCCAATTTACTAACAAATTTTTGTGTTATCAAGGACCGTATCTCGAGGATGGTGATTGGAACATGTGAACAAAGAGAGGGGGTTTACTATCTTCAAGGAATGAATTTTGTTACTATTGTTGCTGTAAAATCTAAGAATGATTTCGATTTATGGCATAGAAGACTTGGACACCCTTCTTGTAAGGTTGTAGGGCTTATTCCAAATATTGGTGTTAGTAGAAATAATGCACTGTGCAATAAAACTTGTGATGTTTGTCTTAGAGCAAAGCAATGTCGAGAAACTTTTCCTCTCATTATTAATAAAACAGTGGAAATTGTCAACTAATTCATTGTGACTTGTGGGGACCCTATCGAGCTTTTTCTCATTGTGGTGCTCGATATTTTTTTACCATTGTAGATGATTATTCACGAGTTGTATGAATTTATTTGTTGGAAGAAAAGAAAGAAATTTTCACATGCTTGATTCAATTCTTTGCTATGGTGGAGCGCCAATTTAACAAACAAGTGAAACTTATGCGTAGTGATAACAACACATACTTTGTTTGCATGAATAATACGGGATTATGCATGAAACATCTTGTACATGAACTCCTCAACAAAATGGGCGAGTAGAACGAAAGCATAGACATATTCTCAATGTTGCTCGTGCACTACGCTTCCAAGCTAATCTTCCTATTGAATTTTAGGGCGAATGTGTTCTAATTGCAGGATACTTAATCAATTGCACACCCTTAATTGTATTAAATGGAAAAACTCCATATGAAATGCTCTATAGCAAACCACCCTTTTTTAATCATGTACATGTGTTTGGGTGCTTGTGTTATGTTCATAACCAAGACACTAAAGGGAACAAATTAGTTGTAGTCGAAGGTGTGTTTTCTTGGGATATCCATATGGTAAAAAGGGTTGGAGGGTGTATGACTTGGAATTGGATGTGTTCCTAACATCTAGAGATGTCATGTTCTCTAAAAATAAATTTCCCTATGTTGAAACACAGTCCTTAGCATCTGAACTGTCTGACACAAAACCGAATAGTTTTGTACCTTGGAACAATGTTGATAACACCGGTGAAATAGAGATTGTGTAGGTTGATTCTCTGCAAGAACCAGAAAACTTGCTTACTGACGTTCTTGATGCTGAGACAAATACAACTAACAAGAGGGACTTCAACACTAAGGTGAATGAGCAACCTTTGGGTCATAGATGTCATGCTTAAATATCGTCCACTCGATTGTGAGGTTTTGTGACAAATGCCATCTGCAACATAGACCCCTCTCCCACTTCGCTTGCTGCCTCTCACACCTCAGGTACACCTTATCCTATAACACATAATGTTAATTATGACAAGTTCTCTATACACAACAGACATTTTATGGCAGCTGTCAGTGTAAGCACTAAACTTAAGTCATTTGCTGAAGCCATGAAAGATGACCGATGGAAGCAAGCCATGCAGACCGAGATAGAAGCATTGGAGAATAATGGGACCTGGACGTTAGAACCGTTGCCACCTGGCAAGAAAGCAATTAAGAGCAAGTGGATTTACCGAATCAAGTATAAATCTGATGGTTCGGTTGTGTGGTTTAAAGGTCGTCTAGTAATACTAGGAAATAACCAAGTTGAAGGACTTGACTATGCTGAAACCTTCGCTCCTTTTGCAAAGATGGTAATTGTGCACATCTTTTTAGCTATTGCAACTGCTAGAAATTGGGAGCTTCATCAAATTGATGTTCACAATGCTTTTTTTTTCATGGGGACTTGGAAGAAGAGGTGTATATGAAACTTCCTTTAGGATTTCGATATGGAACTTCAGGCAAAGTTTGTAGACTTCACAAGTCATTGTATGACTTGAAACAAGCTCCTTGATGTTGGTTTGCAAAATTTTCTAGTGTTTTGAAACATTATGGATTTACGCAATCTGCTTACGATCATTCATTATTTACATTGCAACATAAAAATGTGCAACTCCATGTGTTGGTCTATATGGATGATCTCCTTATTTCTGGCAATGATGATGTTGCTATCAAAGCCTTCAAAACATACTTGTGTGCATGTTTTCATATGAAAGACCTTAGACCGTTGAAATATTTTCTAGGCATTGAGGTGACTCGTAACTCTACTAGAATTTTCTTGTGTCAACGAAAATATGCGTTGGATATTATATCTGAAGCTGGATTGTTAGGAGCTAAGCCTGTTGGCTTTCCCATGGACCCTCAACACCACCTATCTTTAGCTGAAGGTGCTCTTCTTCTAGATCCAAAACAATATTGAAGGTTGGTCGGACAATTAATTTACCTGTTTATTATTAGGCCTGAACTTTCTTATTGTGTGTATACACTTGCATAGTTCATGCAACATCCTCGATAGGAACATTAGGAGGCTGCCCTACGTGTTGTGCGTTTTTTGAAGGCTAATCTTGGACAAGAAATTTTGTTAAGTGTTGAATGTGATTTACAAATCTATGCTTTGTGTTACTCAGATTGGGCTGGTTTTCCTTTGACTAGAAAATCTCTTACTGGTTGGTTTATTCTTCTTGATAATTCACCCATCCCATGGAAAACTAAAAACCAACACACCGTGTCTCGTTCTTTCGCAGAAGCAAAATATCGTTCTATGGCTACTACCATTTGTGAGCTAAAATGGTTGAAGGAACTTTTATCATGTTTTGGTATCAATCATCATAGCCCTATAAAACTCTATTGTGATAATCAATCTGCTTTTTACATTGCTGTTAATCCTGTTTTTCATGAGCACACCAAACATATCAAAGTGGACAGTCACTTTGTCCGTGATGAACTTTTGCGAGGAACTATTGCTACCGGTCCAGTGCCTTCTCATGCTTAACAAGCATATATCTTCACCAAGGCTTTAGGAAAAACTCAATTTGAATGTGCTCTTTCCAAGTTGAGCATTTGTAATCCATATATCCTAACTTGAAGGGGGGGGGGGGGAAATAAGATATCCCTTCATAATTGTTGATACTCCATAATATTCTCCATAAATATTCTCTATTATTATAATTGGTTACCACAATTATACTATTTGTTATAATTGTGACAATTTGTACAAATTATATTTAGGAATAGTTTAAATGTAAATAACATAGATTGAAGTAGTTAGTTATGTAATCTTTGTGTATATATGTTGTGGCCGGAACAACAATAAAGGGGCAATAATTACATTGCCAATTCTTCTTTAATTTCCTCAATTTTATTTATTTTCTAAAAATTCATTAAATTCAATAAAAAATATAATTTAGTAAGAAAATATGGATTGAAAGAATATTACCAAAATGATAATATTAAATAAAAAATTAAAAAACAACTTGGAGCCAATAAAATCGCTTTCAATTTAAAACAAAAATGTGGTTGCATATATAAAAATTTTCACATACTTTATTTTAGAAAATAAAAAAAAAACAAAAATAAGCTAAAAATAAACTACATAGAAGCTTTTCTTAATAAATTAAAAAAAAATACAAATAACAGAAGTAGTGATATAAAGGATGACTTTTATGAAGAAAAAAAAAACGTGCTTGAAGCATTATTTATACTAAAAAAATAGGGAAAATGAGATGTAGAAGCATTATTTCTATTTAGAAAAAAAAAAACAATGTATGCAAATTCATTTTTTAGTAATAAGAGGAATAAGGAAAGTCATTAGTACAAATCATTAATTTTGAGCTTTTGCATCGTGCAGATTCGCTAGACGAGCAAATGACTCGCCTAGCTAGTGCCACAATTAATTTTAACAGAGACTTTCTTTCGTTGGGCGAGCAATTCTTTAGCTGGCCAAGTTCGATATTCCAGCTTTGAGTCATCTAGGAAAAAAATTCAATTCCCACTATGTTAACCGTCAGATGGAGCTGAAATTTTATGCTTTGTTTTGGCTGTTGGGATCTTTGTTTGAAACTCTATAGCGAGAGAAAATTTTCTTGTAAGGTTCTCGTAGATTAGGTTGTTGACAGTTTTGACCTATGCCACTTAATTAGTACATAACTTTTTCTACAGGTATCCAATTAGGTTAATACTTTTTGCATTGAGTTTATGAATAAATTATCTTTAATTTGAATGTAAGAACATATTTTTTTGGAGTTTTGTACAAGCTATAGTTTTATTTGTAAAAACCTCCAACCATTTTGCATATGTGCTGTTAAGTTATTATGTAATATATTTGGTGATTATGTGAATGTTGGGGATGATATGAACTTTTGGAATATAATGATGTATGAAAGTGTGATGATGATGACCTTATCAGTGGATATGTGTGTTATATATTAATGATATATTAGACAAGACTTGTTAAATTGTAACCTGAGAATGATGAATGGATTTTCAAGAGAAAATCCTTTTAAAGTATGTGTGCTTTGGTATGCATTGATGTAGGGACTCATAATTTGGAAGCTTATCCTAGAACTCTACTAATCATTCAACTCTATCTTTATGTCTTGGATAAATGTAATAGAAAATCCTAGTGTATGATTTTGTGTTTGAAGTATTAAATATGTGATATTTTCCTTTAGTAGAATCTCTATTAAATAGGATGTTATACATAACGTAAATCTTAAAAGAATTATGTTATGTTGATGAGGATAATTTATATATATATATATATATATATATATATATTACAAGAAAATTATTAAATAATAATTAAATTTAAAGACAAAATTAATTAATTATTATATTGAGTTAGACATAATTTTATAAATTAAAAATTATTAGTATTTAAAATAGTTTCTATTATTAATAAAAATTATAATTAATAATTTATGAATTAAAGTCTAATTTGATTTATAGTATTATCTATCAAAATTTTAGGTACTTACTTACTAATATTGATTTTAAATTAGTCTCTAATTTAAAAATAGAGACTAATTCAATAAGTAGTTAAAACTTAGAGTTAGCGTTAGAGATAATTTAAACTTTAATATATAAACAAATTATACTTTTTATTAATGATAAAATTATTTTAAATATTAATAATTTTTAGTTTATAAAAGTGATATCTAACTTAATCAATATTTAGTTTGATATTTAATGTTTTTCTTGTACTTATACAATGTACTATTTTTATTAATTTTTTATTGAATATTTAATCCAACATCTCAATGTAATATTTTATTATTAAATTAAGATATTTAATGAAAGGAATTATAATAGGTTGATAACCACAATGTTTCTATCCAACTATTTTTAATAATTTTTCATTGAATAATTCAATTTATATTTCAATAAAATATTTTATTATTAAAAATAGTTATAAAACGGATGTGTAAAAAGGAAATGATTGTCAGAATATTTTTTCCATCTCAAAAAAATGCATTTAATTACATATGAAGTTGACTTTGTAAATGTAATTAAGCAATTGTTATTTGCATACCACAGTTTCACTAATATGCTTATATTTTTACATTTTGAATACTTTTTCCCATAAAATAGTGTTAAAATTAAATAACTTTTTACATATACAATACAAACGATTTCGTCTGTTTTTTTTTTCTTTTTCCGTCATTTATTATCTTTATTCAGGTAGTAAAGAGAGATGATACAGAGATATTGATATATCAAATACTTCATTAATGTTAATTAATTTTTTCTATTTTCATCACTTTATATTATTTATCATATTCAAATTCATCTCCTTTTCTTTCTAACTATTTATGAATAAATAATTCATCTTAACATTTATGGATGTTATGACCAAGTTGATTAATATAATATTATTAAATCAATCACAATATTCAAGATATCTATTTTGGAGTTTGAAACTTGTGTTATAGTTTTGATATTGAAAGACTTTTTAGAAGATAGAAAGAGGAAGCTTTATTAAAATTATTTTTAACTTCTAACACCGTAAGCAACCTCATGTAATAATGAATAAATGAACATCTTTCAGTTTTTTTTTTTTTAATCATGTCTTTGATCTCCATTTTAGAGGCAAAATCTCAATTTAGTATCCTTATTTATAAAAGTCTCAATTTGTTATTTTCTTTTATTAAAATGTCTCAAATGTACTCTTTCTGTTAAGTTGGACTAGACGCCGTTAACTGAATAGTGACGCGACAATGTTGACTAGTGATGGAACTGTGACAAGAAACAGTGACGTGGAAGGTTTTTTTTTTAAATAATAGTGAAATTAAATTAGAATTAGGGTTTCCTTCGACCTCCATCACACATTTCTCTCTCTCCCACTCTCTCTGCGTACTGAATTGGGGAATCTGGGAAAAATGTTCGTGGTATGCTACTGTGTTTAATTGTTTATGCATAATAATTTCATTTTTCTGATATACTCCACTGTTAATCTCTCCCTACATAAACCCTTAGAACACTTCATCATCTTTCTCCAAATCTTCACTTTTTCTCCACTTTCCTCTCATTTCTAATCCGCACTTTCTCTCTTCTTCTCCTTCTTTATTTACTTCTTTTATTCTTCTCTGTTTCCATGGTTTTTCCACTCTTATTTTTTTTTCTTTGCTAGCATATGAACAACTTCACAAACATTAACCTGAAGTTAAGGACGAATTGAATTAACACATCGGGTACATATCAAAATTGTTTAATTTTCAAAATGAACTATTTGTACCCTGTGAAAGAAGAGTACTTTGAATCGCCACCACCATCCTCCTCATCGTCGCCAACGTTTCAAACAGGAGGTGATGAGTCAGTAGTGGTTTCTCTTCCGAGAGCCATGGTTGCAGCGATTTGAGCGAAGGTGTTACTGGTCCATGGTTGATAGAGATTTGCACAGTGGCTGCAAGGTGCTGCTGGTGTTGCAATGGATCTATAGTGGTCCAACTTCATTCTCGCAACCAGATTCGTGGATGGAGAAGGTAGAGATTAGCAAATTTTTTCAATCCTCAATTTCTCCTACCTTTTAAAACCCTAATTCTAATTTAATTTCACTATTATTATTTTTTTTAAAATTTCTCCTTCCACGTCACTGTTCCGTGTCGCAGTTCCACCACTGGTCAACCTTGCCATGTCACTGTTCAGTAAATGGCGTCTAGTCCAACTTAACAGAAAGGACACATTTGAGACATTTTAACAAAAAAAAGGAACCAAATTGAGACTTCTATAAATAAGGGTACGAAATTGAGATTTTGCCACCAAAATGGGGACCAGGTACATAATTATACCTTTTTCTTTTATTTAAATATATTAGTTTCTATATTTTAGTTCAGGTTTCATTTGATCTTTTTCGGTTATTTTTACTTGATTTTTATAGGCTTAAATAATGATTTGTTTCTAGTTTTTGTTCAGTTTTTTTTTAATGTGGTCCTACTTTTGTTCTCTTTTTTAATTTAGTTCTAATATTTGTCAATTTTATTTAATTTTGTCATTTTGCTAATACCGTAAAATAGTTAATGAAAGGTGAATGGTAATCGCCACATGTCATTTTGTGATTTTTTTTATTTTTTTAAACTTTTTTTAAACTTTTTTTATTTCAAAAAAATATACAGTGTCAAGTTCATATTATGCCACGTGTTATTTTGTAATATTTTTAGATTTTTTTTTAATTTTTTTAAATGTAATTTTTTTAATTAAAAAAATTTTCACCTGTCAAACCAATATCATGTCACGTGTCAAAGTCAGTTTTTAATATTCAATTTGGGTCATAATATTCGTTATTTGTTTTTAATTTGGTCTTAATTTTTTTAAAAAATATTTAATTTTAACTCAACTCTAATTCTAAAATTAAATATTTTTAACCTCTTAAAATTTTTAATTAATAATGTTATTGTTTTTTTCGTTTTAATTTTAAACTAACTATAATTCTAAATTATAAATATGCATTTCAATAAGAATATCCATATAACATTTATATACAAATTAAATTTTGTCTTAATTTGAAAAGGAACAAAAATACTAAATTTAAAAAAAAAATAGGACCAAATTGAAAACAAATAATGAATATTAGGATTAAATTGAATATTAAAAACTGAACTTGACACGTGACATGATATTAACTTGACACGAATTTTTTTTAATTAAAAAAATAAAAAAATCACAAAATGACACGTGGCATGATATGAGCTTTACACGTGCACATTTCTTTTAAAATAAAAAAAATTAAAATTAAACAAATTTAGAAAAAAAAAAATTACAAAATAATACATGACGATTACTGTTCACATTCCATTATCTATTTTAACAATATTAACAAAAATATTCAAATTAAATAAAATTGACAAATATTAAAACTACATTAAAAAAGAAAACAAAAATATGAGAAAACATAATCAAAACTAAGACCAAATAATTATTTAAGTCATTTTTATAATATCTAGTCATTTCTAAACTGTATTCATTAATTAGTTAAATGTAACGTGTTTAATACGTAACATTAATCTGTAAAATATAGTACAACATTTATTGGTCTGTGTTCATGTTTTGTGTGAATTCCAATGGTTGTTGGAAGTTAAACTCTTTTATCAACAATCTCTTGGAGGCTCATGCAGAAGTTGTCAAGATAACAAGACTCCAAATTTTTGTCAAGGAGTGTTTCTCTGAGCTTAGTGTGATTATCCCTCACCTTCTTACCACTTTCATTCTCCTCATCCATCACAATGCTCACAGCACTGCGCACACTCTCCTTCGTGTAATGTCCATTCTCATCTTTCTGCACTTCCACACCAACCTCCAAGTTGTTCGCCATCATCCTCGCATTCAGAATCTGGTCACCAACATTGGGCAGCAGCACCAGCTGACACTGGTTCACCAGTGCCTCAGACAAAGAACCAGAACCACAATGTGTGATGAAGCACCCCACAGAAGGGTGTGCAAGAATCAACTGTTGCATAACCCACCCTCCATACACAAACCCTCTTCCTTTAACCCTTTCTTCAAACCCTTCCGGCATGGCTGATTCCACCGTCTCGAACCCCACCGGGGGCTTCACTGCTGCCAAGAATGGCTTGCCGGTGAGCTCGAGACCAAGCACCAGCTCCTGGAACTGCTCAGGTCTCAAAGTGCATTCGCTCCCAAAACAACAATAGACCACTGTCCCTGCCTCGAACCCTCCGAGCCATGTGGCGAATTTTTCCTCCAACTCGGAGGTTGGTGGCTCCAGAATAACTGGACCGGTTGCAAGCACGGGCTTCTTGAACTGGCTTCCGATGTAATCAAGATATGGCCCTTCGATTTCTCTGCATGTTCTGTATGCCAACACGTCAGCTTCATTCAGTGCGATGAATTGGCGATCGTAGAAGAGAACATCGCTCCCGAACGTGTCCTTTCTTTTCCCCGCAAAGGCACGAGCCTCGTGAGCATGAAGCTTGATGGACGAGTCTGGGTACCTGTGTTGCATATGTCAGATACCAATCACAAGTGCATAACATATTTATATACTACCGGTGTTTTTTACGTAATTGGTGCATTTTGGAGGTAAATTATGTAAATTGTCAGATTTTGAAAATATCACATAGTCAGGGTAAGGCGTGTATAGAAAACAAAACTTCAAAAGAAAAAGTCGTGTATATGACAAACGACTTCAGTTCAATCAACTTTATGTAAAAGTCGTTTCATCAAACACGACTTCTAATTTTAAATAAATGAAATTGAAGGTCATATGCTTCTGTGACTTCAGGTCTCTCTGGTTTTTTCTCTACTGTAAGCAGGCAGCACAATTTCTTAGTGTTTTCTGTGCACGGCTTAATTCTGTAGTATTTTCAAAACCTATCCATTTACGTGATTTATTTCCAAAAGTGCATAAATCACGTAAAAGAAAACCATATACTACATATCTATATCTTTAAAACCTAACAAATATAAAATGGTAAGTAATCCTACATTATTCATACTTGAACATGAAAAAGTATAATTTATTATTCATCATAAGATCTCAAAATTTCTATATTTAAAAGGTTTTTTGAATCCTAACACATAGAGTATTGATGATGATGATGAAGAGGGTACCCTTCAGGGGGTTCCATGAGGTCACTTTCTGATAGGTCAATCCCTTGGTAATATCTGGCTGGTGGAAGAGTGTAACCAATCATGACAGAGCTAGCAGTGCAATAGTGCACAGCCTTGATCCCTAATTTCTTGGTCAAGGTTGGCATCCAATGCGTGAAGTCATAGAAAACAAGTTCAGGTTTGAGATCAGTGAGAAGGGTCTCTACGTCATCTTTGGTGAGATCCATGGCTGTCATGATGTTTGGTTGCAAAGGGTAAGTGACATCTGCAGTGGTTTGTGCATCAGGAGGAAGACCTTCAACGTGAGGAACTGTGACGGTGACGAACGTGATCAAGTGAGGATGCAAGTTGTATGGTTCCAACTTGGCTTGTGCTTTTGTGGGTGTGATGAAGGAGATTCTGTGACCCCTTATGGCTAACTTGTTGCATAGGTGGAGAAATGCTGTTTGGTGACCCATGGCCAGCCATGGATACATAGCTATGTGCAGAGGACGTGGCTCCATGGAAAGAAGAGAAATTGAGGAAAGTGAAGCAAAAAAAATTGCAGAGGTGAGATAAAGTGGAAAGAGAGTGAGGTTATGGAGAAGAAACGAGAGTTACGGAGATCCTTGTGGTTTTTGTTTTGTGTGAGTTTGTTTTCAATGGTTCAAAGATTTGAGTTGAAAATTGTGGTGGGTGAGCGGGTACATAGGAATCTCGTGGTCATCACATCACCTGCAAATATTTTCAGTCATACATATTCACACCCTTTTCATTTCATATTCCTGTGTACAATAAATTACATTGTTGTTTTTTTATTTATATTTATTATTATCATTTAAATATTATGTTGTATTATTAAAAGGAATTATTATTAAGTGATCGTGTTTACGAAATTAAATTTGATATATATTTTAAAACGAGTTTGAATTATACTTTGAAATGTTATATTTAATTTTTGACCAAATTACTTTCACACTTCCTTTTATTAGGTAGAAAGAGAAGAGTTACATATTCTTATAAAGTTGGTTGGTAAAAAAGTAAACATAAAAAAAATGTGGGATAGTATTTCAAAAGTTATATAAACTTTATGTTCTAGACATACTCTAAGAAGGTTCTAGCCATTCATTTCTTTTATGTTATGAACTTTTTCTATCTAACCACTATCTTTCTTTACACGGGCTCAATCATGGCAAGGTAAATGTTTGTATCTCTACTTTTGGTAACATTTATTGTTATTTTGTGGATTTCAATTTTGGAATTTTTTTTTTATAAACTCTGTCTCTGTTCCTTCACCTAACGACTTTACCTATCGCCCAACTAGCTTGTTGTTTCTAGCTTAAGCGAAGGCGTTTTTGCTTTGAGTTTGTTTTTTGTTTGATTAGTTTTTTTTTTTTCATTACCTTATTTCTCCTTTATAAACTATTTTGTATCTATCCATCATAAAAATAATAATAATAATAACACATGTTTGTTATCTGTTCTGGCTTCTTTTTTTTTGTAACATCTTCCCTTATTATCTTATTTTCATGGCTAATCATGCGTTAACATTTCAATTTTATCTATATGAATAAAATTTATTTCTTACAAATAAAAAAATATGTTTTTAATTAATTTTCAAATAAAAAGGATGAAAATGAAAGCTTCTGAGAAAATTAAAATTAAAATATTTTAATTTTAACAAAAATAAAAAATTCTTTTTTTAAAAAAAAAAATGATGATAGAGAAAAAAGCCTTATTTTTATTTTCAGGCTCATGATTTTAACACTACTCATTCCCATTCTCATGCTCCTTTTTTGTTTTCTTATAAATGGTCTTAAGATTGGACTTCCAATGAAAAATGGGAAAATGAAAACGAAGCAAGCGTCGATGATACTACTGGTGACTGGAGAGGCCATGGTTAGCAACTTGATTGGGCAGACGAGGAGTTGCACCTGCAATCATAGAAGTGGGCAATGTTGAGGTGAAGCTTGTGTGTCGAGAGAATGAAGGAAAGGTCTTCAGAATGTAAGGGATGACCTAACTTTTTATCATTTGCATATCTGTTGAACTTGAACTATCTGTTAGGTATTCACACCTTACATTTCATTATATTCACTCTCATATCATTTTATGTGTTTTTGGGCCTTTTTTTTTTGTTTTAGTCTTAGTATCAAAACTAGTTGCACTCTGTATTTTTCTATCCATTTTCCCACTTTGTTTTTAAACAAGCTTTAGGCCTAGGGGTGGCAATACAGGCCAGCCTGACCCGTTTTGGCCCGACCCATTTTTGGTTCGTTAAAAACTCTAGGTGTAGGTTTAGGTATTATTAGATTATACTCTTTTCACACATTATACATGTTATGATATTACATTCATTTTGAGATTTGGGTCCTATACCCAGACTTGACAAAGCCATAGGGAAGGAAGGTTCAATGATTGGCATGTTATATATCAAATCTACTTGGCTATTTGTAAGTATTGAAATGGTTTCAATCAATATATCCAACTTGGTTATATTACCAAATAATGTAAAAATACATGCACACTTAACAAAGATTGATTTAGTTGATTTTCTTGTGATTTAAATGATGAACAAGGTAAGGGAAAAAAGATCACACAATAAATTTTATATTGGTTCACTCAATAATTGAGATACATCTAGTTTATCAGGAGATCCTAAGCCTGATCATGCACTATATCAAAAGTTTTACATAATCCCCCCAATATTACACTTTTGATTAAAGCAAAACACCAAGATTCTTGAATCCCACAAGAATCTTATCCCCAACACTGTAAGAATCTCACTTACAGACCTAAAATCACACTAGGAGCAGTACAAAAGCATAAGAACAACCAAACCTGATGGAGGTTCTCCCTAGCCAACCAAACATGTGTTCTTCAAGCTTCAACCAAGCAAAAATGCTTCCAAGATCGACCAAGATCTTTAATCAAGAGTTGCAACTGTGTGATTTAGAGAGAGAAAGTTTTCCAAATTCGTATTACTATTTTTTGCGCTCAAAAATCTCAATTCGTTCCTCATCTCTATGTAAACCAAGTTATATAGTTTGGTCATAAGTGAATTCAATAGGTTGATTTGTCCGTACAATCTGTCGATTACACTTGACTTAAGTGAAATCAGTCGATTGATTAACAATTCAAATGATTGAATACATTCATTCTAAAACTATATGCAGCAAGTTTTTTAACCCGTTAAAAACCTTTTTAACATATTGAAAATGGCACACCGAGACCAAAACAACATCTAACCTATGTCATATAGTCTACGAATACAATACAACATTCAAACTTCTTGATCTTCACGTCATTTCCAGATTCAATACTATTATGACAACCTCATCTAGAGTTTGCTTTCTCTTGACATACCACATTTGCTAGGTTGCCTATCATTGTGGATTATGTTTTGAGTAGACTTTAGCTTTAGAGGCATGTGAGATTTCTTAGAGACACCCATGTAAGTTATCATATAGAAGCTCATACATTAGAAAATAGGTTTTCTCTACACCTTCTAGCACACAACGGAACGTCTATAATTTCTTTATCTTTTTCTTAATTTTTTTCATAACACCATGTATTTAATTCCAATTGCATCACATTTACATCAACATATGATGCCTCTTAAGGCATAAGCATGTATTACATCCACATTTTGTCTTTATTCATACACCTAGTTTTCATGTAAATAATATATTTGCACTCATCAGACACAACATGGATTCATTTGCATTCATGTCACATTGCATAATGTATAATACACATCTCCTTTCTTTTTTCACACCATCTTGTACATTACATATCATACATTCATATGTTGTTGTCACATGCATATAGGTATTTTCTAAATTCATCATAACATTTGCATTCTCATATCTCCTAGCATAATGCTTAACATGCATTTGTATATTGTTATATACAGTATGACAACTTGCATTCTCATTGCCACTTTGCATAATACATAGCATGCATCTGCATAAAATTTTGAAAATGCAAACAGAAAAAGAGTTCTACCGCAATAAATTCAAAATTAGTTGTTTCCCATTTTCGTTTATGAGAAAAATAAGAAATGAGAGGACAAAATAAAGTATTCTTTGGTCAAATTAGATAGTTGAATAAATGGATAAAATTTCTAAAAAAAAGAAAAAAAAGCATACTTTTAAAGCATTCATTTGATTGGCATAACATCAAAATTGTTCAAATTCATTTCCTTTTTCAACACCTTTCCACTATAAACCTTCCTTTCGTATTCCATGAAGGATTTTCATGAAAAGGGACATGCCTTAGAATGATTGTAAATTTAGTCAAGTCTTTGAACACAAAAAGAAAAAAAAAGAACACAAAGAGAAAAAAAACAAGGGACAACTTGTGAAAACATGAATCAAACCTTTTCTTGAGAATTAAACCTTTTGAAAATAAAATAATCATGATTTGAAATGGTGGATGGTCATGTTTTTTATCTGAAAAGAAAATAAAAATATTTACCCTTAACTACCCATTTTGAGCCTTAAAAAACAAATAAAAATTTCTTTCAAAATTACCCTGGACAAGGATCACCCTTATCTTGAGGTTTAACATAATTTTTGCATTTTGTTTCATTTAATTTGGGTATATCAAGAAAAGAAAAAAAAGAGAAGGAAATATTTGGACAAAAAGAGTAAAATGTCAAAATAGAAAAAGAAAACATAAAAGGTTGAAAACAAAGAAGTAAAACAAATATTAGGTGCAACATTATTCAAAGATATGTGTTGCTAATAATTATATCATTTTTTAGCCTTAACTATCCATTTTTTTCATATCCCTAGTCGTGGCCATGATACAAGTCTAATAAAGTTTACACATATCATATATTGGTTATTTTTATATGTCATAAAGTTTTAATTCAAAGAAAAACATTTTTACATGGCAACAAGTTTGTCCTAAAAGAAAGAGTTTAAGAAAAGAAGGAAAAGAAAAAAAATTAAAAAAAAAAAGTTGAAAAGAAAAAAGAAAAAAGAAAAAATTGAATTAAAAAAATGTGTTATGAGATTTGCTTTTCAACACCAGAGCAATTTCTTTTTTATTAACATGTTCCTAAAGCTCCTAAAATTGGCAAGAGCATTCAATCAAATTAAGGACACCCTTTTCATTCTTTCAATTCATTCTTCATGGAACTACATCTTTGTGTCCAACCATTTTTTCCTCTTTGAGCCTAAGCCCCAACCAATCCTTTTCTTATCATTATCCATTAGTCTCACTCTGAAACCCAAACTGGGATAGTTGCTTCCTTTAATATCCATACATAGGGCAAATTCACCATAAAGTTTAGGATCACATTAGGATAAACTTTTGAAGTCCTTATCATTTTAAATCTCTTCATGCCATAAAAAGATAGGGCAAAACAAACACATTTTTGTATCCTTAGACCAATCTAAACTCTTAAATTGGGCAACTTTTAGAAGTCCTCATCATTTTCTTTATGCCATCAATAACTGGGGTGAGTCCAAACACATTTTGTACCTTGAGACCAATCCAAACTTTCAAATTGGGACAATTCTCTAGTTCATCTTTGTCATCCCATCAATCATCCAATGTTGATATTCCAACACTTCCAAGACCTTTGGCAATTTCAAGCATCCCCTTCAAATAATGCTTCAAGAGAGATGATAAAATAAAGGTTTTCTAATAAATTGATGAAACCAAAGAATTTATTTCAAAGAAATGAAAAAAGAGAGAGAGAAAATGTCAAAGCATAATGATTCCATGCGTCCAAAATAACAACAAAATCGGAATCAACTATAATTTTCAAATCATAAAAAAAATTTCTAAACAAAAATTGAAAAAACACATAAGGCATTTAATGCACCATGCATAGGTTCATACTGTTAAAGAAGAAAATAGGCTAAACACATAAGGCATTATCTTAAGCCTCATTTGCGCTAATCATGTCTTAGTGTGCATTTCAATTGATGTAATGATCAAAATTAAACTGAAGTATACATGATGCCATTGATTGTCTTAAGTTCTGGAATATTTTGTGACATGTTTTGAGTGAAAGATATTTTGGTATGATGACATGATAATTCGTCCTTTTTCAAACATGAGAGTGGACCAAACTTTTGAAAATTATTAAGTGTTGTGAGCATGCGTAGAGAGTTGTGAGGAAGCATTTATTGCCATGAAATTAATTTTTGTTAGATTCTTGTTAATAAAATCACGTAATTAGATAGAAAGGATAAAGGCATTGTTTGGTATATTAAAGCCACCTAGCCAAATGACCAACCCAAAAGTTACTTATCTGTTGTTATCTTTTTTTAGCCTAATTGTTTCATTCTTTATCCTTAGCCTTTAAAGAAAAAAATATCTTGTCCCACACTTTAGCAAAGAGAACAAGTACATGTTTAGAAAAATAAAGGTATGAGATGAGATTAGTTTGGGATAGGGTATAAATGCCAGGGTATGAAATTGAATAAGTTTGGGGTAGACTTTTCTAAACAAATTGTACCCCAGGAAAGTGAATAAGTTTGGGGTAGGATTTTATAAAATCCTTACCCCAAGAAAAAGAAAAAGAGAAAAGACAACAGTTTTATGTAATAGAAAAGGGTTGCATGAAATACATGAAAAATGTGGAGTATATTCATAATAACATTCACATATGATTGTTCTCTTAGGCTTGATGGTGGTTTTGAATTCTTGGAAAACCTAATATTTTTCTAGCCAAGCCTCATTAGAAGCCTATGAAACACCTTTTTTATCTTACCAATGATGTGCATTTTATAGCTTAGATGACGGGCAAAAGTTGATGAAGTGGTTTTATAATATACAAAGTGTGAGTGATCGTTATTATAACTATACACATGTGTGCTGAGTGAAACACTATCATGATTGAAGATTGAAGTGGAAGCATGAAAATCATACTATTATGTCTCAAACTTAGTTACAAGGAAAAATCTTTGATGTGACACAATTAGGATTGAAAAGTTAGTTGATCTTGAAATGTTTTGATCAGTTGATGAGAGTTTTCAAAATCCAAAACTTTTAATCTTTCATGAGGACATGAAAATGTTTATGTTTGGGGTATTTTTATAATTGGCATTATCATGTTTTTATTTTATTTATTTTTACGTTTTATTGTTATTTTATTTTTGGATTTTATTTAATCTTTCAGGTGTTATTCCATAAAAGTGGAAAAGATAAATGTTTGGGTTATATTCTACAAATAAGTGGAATATTGAATGATCAAAGATTATCAACAATATCAGTTATTCACAAAGTTAGTTACTCAATTACAAGTCAGGATAATTAAAGAAAAATTCTAAAATATAGAGTTCCAAAAGACTAAAAAGATAAATCCAACATAAATTTCAGTACAAAATCAAGTACAAAGCTGCATGCCCAATTTAGTTTCGCGTCACCCATTGAAGGACCACTCGCCTAGTGAATCATGGTTAATTCACCCAGCGAGTCAATTCAAGCTGTGCGTTTCGAAAAATCTATAAAATGAGGGCTTGATAGAGGTCAAAACATACTTGGAGAGAAAGAAACTTGATCTAAGTACTCTTGACGGTAGAAGGCATTTTAAAGGCTGAAGGCATTCAATTTTATCATCAGTCTAGTATTCAGTACGTTTAGGAGTAACTAACTCCCTCATTAACAGGGGTTGGGTGTAATGTATTCCTAGTTCTCTGTGGATTCTTCATTCAATATAATTCTTTTCCATCATCTCTTATGTTTTCTTCTTGTTTTAACTGCATAGTCTATGAATTTTGCACATGTAGGAGTTCCTACTAATCCAAAAGACTGAAAAATCTATAAAATGAGGGCTTGATAGAGGTCAAAACATACTTGGAGAGAAAGAAACTTGATCTAAGTACTCTTGACGGTAGAAGGCATTTTAAAGGCTGAAGGCATTCAATTTTATCATCAGTCTAGTATTCAGTACGTTTAGGAGTAACTAACTCCCTCATTCACAGGGGTTGGGTGTAATGTATTCCTAGTTCTCTGTGGATTCTTCATTCAAATAATTCTTTTCCATCATCTCTTATGTTTTCTTCTTGTTTTAACTGCATAGTCTATGAATTTTGCACATGTAGGAGTTCCTACTAATCCAAAAGATAGTTTGGAAAACTTAAGTAACATAAAATAGCTATTGATTTCACATGCTAGATATAGATGTGGTCATTGGTCACTCTTAAACATCAACATATAGTTCATTAACGCAAACTTAATATAAAAATTGCTAGGCATAGAGTTTTTACTATTCAAGTTTAGGCTTGCCCACGAAAAAATCGAGATGAGTTACAAAAGATGTGAGTGTGAGAGACGAAAATAGAAATATATTGTTTGTTGTTTATACTTTGAATGGAATCATGAAACCCAATCCTGGTGAAGCTTTTATCTTATACTCTTTGAAATCAAGTTCATTTTTTCTAATTAAGTCTTTATTTTTACTTTTCAACTACTTTCTTATATACACCATGTTTTGTTATTTGTACTTTATTAGTAAATAATATATTCAGTTAAATCACATTAGTCTTCGTGGGAACGATATCTGGAATTGTCCATTGTATTACTTGTACGATTTGGTACACTTGCAAATTTCGTAAAACACATACTAAACCATAACTTTGAGGGGCATAGAGAGAACCCAATTGCTTGGAGGTGTAGGCCAGGGTGGCAATTTCCAATACGATGAGGAAAGAAAGTATGTAGACCTAAATGTCCTCCGAGAAATTGGTGAAGGAAGACAAAACAAATACATATTTCAAGCCTAACATTATCTAAAAGGATGTTGACATTGGATTGTGTGATAGGTTCTGGATAATAGACTAATCAGTGAGTATGCCTTCACTTTTTGTTTCATGTATAAGTTATGGAAATTGAAGATTTAAAGCTTTAGTTAACACCTAATGCAAGATATATATGTTTCTTGTCGAAAACAAATGATTAACACCTTTACTATTGGTTTCATGGATAATAGAAATATATATTTTGCTTTAGAGTCAATAACAATGAGGAGTTAGCATTTGGAACTTTTATATTGATGATTTGAAAAGTCAAGCTTCATTGGTATGTATTGTCATGTTTAGATCTATTTGCTTGATTAGTTTGTCCTTTATTAGATCCAAACTAATAAGTTTGCCCAATGGTATTGTTGTTTGTATTGAATATTCAAGAAATGTGATTTTCACCTCTAATGTTTATCTTACCAATGTCCTTTACGTACCTAAGTTCTCCTTCAACCTCATTTCAGTCTCACAACTTCTTAAGTCTCTTAACAATGATCTTACTTTTTCTCCTATTAGTTGTGTCATACATGATTCTCAAACCAAAGACAAGATTGATTTAGTTAGGAATGAAGCTAGTTTGTATATTTTTAATTCTAACAAACAAATTCTCAGTAACAATCATAATGCTTCTTTAAACAATTGTAGTGTCAAGATATTAATTTGTGGCATTATAGATTGGGTTATATTTCTAATGATAAACTTCTTGTTATGTAAATTAAATATCCTTATGTTACTTTTGATGATTCTCATGTTTATGGTGCTTGTCCTCGGGCCAAACAAAGAAACTTCCTTTTTGCCTTAGTAATTTCCACACAACTAAAAAAATTTAGCTTTTACATATTGACATATGGGGCCTATGTGTTGTTGTTTCTATGAAAGGTAATAAGTATTTTATTACCATTATAGATGATTTTTGACACTCCACTTGGCTAATTCCTGTGAATGATAAATCTCTTGTCAAAAAGCAAGAAAGCATATCATTAGTTTTATAGCTTTTGTTGAAAACTAGTTTAGTACTAGTGTTAAAACTATTCTCACTAACAATGGTTGTGAGTTTGCTATGCATGATTTATTCTCCAACAAAGGCATCATTCATTAGACTACCTGTTTGGAAACTCCATAGCATAATGGCATTGTAGAGGAAGCATCAACACCTATTCAACATCACTAGTGCACTACTGTTTCAAGCCAATCTTCATGCCATATTTTTTGTGCTTTTTCGTTACTCGTGCTACTTTTTTAATGAACTACATGTCTACTTTGCTTTTGAATAACGATACTCCATACGAGGAATTGTATGGCAAACCTTATGATTTTTCTACTTTATGTGTTTTTGGTTGTCTATGTTACTCCAATACTATAACTACTCACTCAAATAAATTGTCCTAAAGTTGTACCTGGAGTTTTTCTTGGTTTTGAACCTCATGTTAAAGGATGTCGTTTTCTAAATTTAAAGAATCACAAAATGAGATTTCTCGCAATGTGTTATTTCACGAAAATCATTTTTCCTACCCTACCAGTTATGATTGCATGCATGATAACAATAGTCATTTCTCTTAATTCCATATAACTACATGCACAATTATGATGATGTTCAACTTTCCACCTTTTGCTCTAATATTGTTTCTTTTGATACTTAATATGATATATCTGCCTCAAATTCCAATGTTAATGATAATTCTGATATCATTCAACCAAGATGATCCAATCGTCTTAAGAAAGCAACATATTACCTTCGCGACTTTCACACCAACAATGTTGTAAAGTATCATGTTCAAAAATACATCAATTATGATGGTTTATCCTCTTCCTTCAAGCATATTGTTCTTTCTATTTCTTTTGTCAATGAACCACGCAGTTACACAGAAGCTTCCAAGAAACCTCAATGGGTCAAAGCAATGAATGAAGAACATGTTGCCTTGGCTACTCACACTTGGATCATCACTAATCTCCCACCAGGAAAATTAGCCATTGGTTCTTGATGAATCTACAAGACCAAATATAATTCACATGGCTCAATCAAGAGGTTCAAGTCCCATCTCGTTACAAACAAATGCACTCAACTTGAAGGGTTAAACTTTCTTGATACTTTTGGTCCTGTCATAAAACTTACAATTGTACGTCTTCTACTTGTGTTAGTTGCATCAAATGATTAGATCCTAGGGCAGTTGGCCATCAATAATTCCTTTCTTCATGGTGACTACATGAAGAAGTCTATATAAAGTTGCCACCAAGTCTTTCTACTCTCAATGTACAAGCTTTAATGTTCCCTCTATGGTTTCAAGAAGGCAAGTCGTCAATGGTATTCCAAACTTTCTCAACTTCTCATCTCCGATCATTATCAATGTTCCTTCATTGATCATTCATTTTTTTATAAAACATGATGGCCCTCACATTATTGTTATACTCATCTATGTGGATGACATCATTCTCACAAAAATGCATGATGAGGAAATGAATGACATCACTAATTTCCTTCACACTCATGTTTGCATCAGGTCTCTCACGTACTTCCTTGGGCTGTAAGTAGCTAGAAATCCTATAGGCATTCATCTTTACCAATGCCAATATACTCTTAATCTTCTGCAACTAGTATGTTATATCTTTCCCCTATGCCTACACTACACTTATAGCTCACACCTCTCGGCTACATCAACAAAGTCAACCTCTCAATGAAGAACATTTTGTAATATCCCAGTCGGATATTATGAATTTAAATAAAATAAAATAGAAATAATTATTAAACATCATTTATTATAATTTTATTTTCCAAAAACGCGAGAAATTGAAAACATTTGTTTCGTCATAAAATATCTCAAAATCCAAAATTCATAAAACTCTAATACAATAAGTAAGTTCAATAATCCAAATGATTACAAAGTCTTTAAAATCCATAAAAGCATCAAAACTTTATGGTAAAATCCATAAAACCAAACCACATGGTCACCACCATGCTATCCATGTTCTACGTCTTTAGATGAATACCTCAAGATGTCTTGCTGTCACACCTACAAGCCACAACTTGTAGAACACATACAGGAAACCTACTACGGACCACACTTCGTAATGTCAGGTGAAGTTCTCAATATGAACATAATTTGTAACGTTTCAAGACTACCAAACTCGTCAGCCAAATACTGAAAGGGCAATCTATCTGGACCCATCCGTATAAGCCACAACTCAAACACTCACACTAGCAACACTCGTCAACCCGAGCCACAACTCAAGAGTTCCTCGTGTTCATCTGTCATATTGAGCCATAACTTAAGAGATGTCATTCTGAGTCACAACTCAAGGAACATCATGTGTTTAACCCCTATCCCGAACCACAACTCAAAAGATACGTTCCGAGCCATAACTCAAGGAACATCCAGCAAGCCAAATAATAACAACATTAATAATAATAATAATAATATTATTATTATTATTAACAATAATATAATAATAATAATAATAATAAAAACGGTAACAATTACAACATAATACAATAATATAATAACAATTATTATTGTTATAATAACAATAATTTTTATAACAATAACAACAATTATTATAATAATTATAAAATAATAATAATAGCAATAAAATAATAATAATAATAAAATAATAATAAATAATAATAATAGTGATAATAGTAATAATAAAATATTTTATTTTTATATTGTTTAAATTACGTGAACTAAATTATAAAAATTACAGGAAGTAAATTATATATCTATTCCTTAGACTAAATTATAAATTCCATGAACTAAGAAATGTGTACATGTTGAATTGATGTTTTGTATTTATTTTATTGGAAATCAATTCAACTTATTCAACCTATTATTAATGATCATGATACAACAGAAGGTAAAAATATCTTATAACTCAAATTTCGACCATGAGATATCTTTGTAATTACAGTAAAACAACAAAAAATTTGGAATAAATAATTGTGTTTTTTATTACATTTTATTACTAGATGCATTAGAGATCATATGAAAAACTTTCATGTTAAATAATTTTGTCATACAACTATGACAATAAAGTCATATTTTTATTTAGTTATGTTTCCTAATATTTTAATAATTACATTTAACTAGTAAACTTATTGTTTAAGTACATTAACAAATTGAGTATGAAGTAAAGGAAAACATAGACTTGAATTTGTTGAGTTCAATACATTCAAAATTTTATGAACACCAAGCTAGAGAGATTTAACAATACTTACAAATATGGATGAATAACTAAAAATCATTTATATATATATATATATATATATATATATATATATATATATATATATATATATATGGCTCGGTACATGATGGGTTAGTTCTAAATAATTTTTATTTTGTAGTTATGATATGTACATATGTTATTAATTGGTTTCCTTATTGTATGTAGGTTTCGTTGCGAGTCAAATGTCTTTTCATGAACTGACTACGTTTTGGTGTGATTTCATTCATTAAATTTCTTGTGTCACATCACATTTTAAACTATATTATTAGAGTCTGAGTTTTAGCTTAAAGAAAAATCTTCAACTTTTTTTTTTAACTTTCAGAGTTTTGTTAATCAGTATCCAAGAATAGTATTTAAAAAAGAAATAATAAAACTCATAAAAAACAATACAAAATCATAAGCCATTTCCCAATCACAATTACTTTTTTTTTTTAATTCTTAATCACTATTTACCTCCTTTTTATTAGTTAAAGAAAGATTTCCAAAATAATTATTCCACTTTTTCCTTATTTATTTCTATTTATCTCAGCAGCATATCTTTTCCCACTTTTCTTTTCCTTCTGTCTTTATTCTTATTTCTTTATTTTCTGTTTCACTCCTCTTCAAAGCAAAATAATGTTTGTTCGCACAATCTGTGTTGGTTAGTTAGCCTGTGTAAACATATGAAAACTCATGTCTGTGTAAACATAAATACAGACCACCTCAACAGTGACATAAACTAACTTTAACTCAAAGCATATCAAGACAAGAATAAACGAATTCAGGTTCAAGAATTTAAAGGTACTTTAATAAGAAATATTAGGCATTGCAATTTCTAATTGAATAAAATATAAAGATGTGACTGAGGTACATTTGTCATATTCAAATACCTTAACAGTTATTTACTAAATGGTACAGATGAAACTCAATCCGAATGATCTGGTCTTGGTTTCCCTCAAATACCAAGTTTTTATTTTGTTCTTTAACTTTTTATTGACCCAATAATATGCAACAAAGATACTATTCAAACGCAGAAATTTGCATAAGCTTGCTAAAGTTGAGAAGAAGACCAAGAATTTGAATCAACCCAGTTATATGCAATAGGGCTCAAAAAAGCATCAGGAATACCAAAGGAACTGACCAAGGCAAGTGCATGTGGTCGAAGTTCAGCGCATAGTTTTGGCACTTCTTTCCTCACTGCAGAAGCATTCTCTGTTGACAAGTATCCATATCGAAGAAAGGTAGCATCTTCATCCACACTTATCACAGCATACAACGATCTTAATAGACCCAACACATTCTACAGAGAAGGCAAATAAAAGTAAAGAGATCGATTAATGGATCTGTTACACATTTTTACCCTACAAATAATTGCACAAGAAACACAAGCCACTGTAGCAGGACAAAAATGCTAACAACATAGTCTCGACAACACACCCTTTTGAATATACTCTATTGAATACTACAGTTTGAGTTCTATTTGGACAAGTTTTTTTAACAACACTCGTAAGCAAAAAATTATAAATAAACTTCTCTCATAAACTAAATTTCACTTATGTATTAGTTCAAATCAGCTTCATGAAGAAGTTACCGTCCCTTCATTTCTACAAAAAACTAATTTTAACTTTGCTAAGAAAAAAAAAATATCTATATTTTCAATGAATTTTTATAGAAAAACTTATCCAAACAAGGTCTTCTTAAATATCACAAAATTGTGTGCATCCACTTCGTAACAAGTCCAACTAGTGATTTTGTAATTTCTAGCAAAATTTAACCAATAGTGAAAAGCATGGTGTTTGGAACCGGACCAATTTGACCAGAACTAGTTTCTTATCCAGTTTGATTGCACAACAAGTAATACATAAACCAGTAAGACCAGTTCAAAAATTTGTCAAACTGGTTCAATAAAAAATTTAATAAATTACAATTTTAACTTTTTAATCTTATCATTTTCTTCTTTATTCTACAAATAATTTTGTTATTTATTAAGAAATCTTGATGTATATTATTGAAATTTCAATTTGAGCATGATGCACTTATTTTAATTAAACTTATATATATATATATATATATATATATATATATATATATAAAATATATATAATATATATATAATATATATTATATATATATATATATATGTTAAGAGCCTATAAATTTGTTTTATTTTAGCTTCTACAATCATAAAATTATGATATTATACGTCTTTAATATTATTTTTGTGCATTTTTAATGAATTTTATCAATAACGGTTGAATTCCAGACCTCGGTTAAACGAACCATTCAACCTTGATCAAGTGCCATGACTGGTTCAATAACTTCCAGTACTACTTTATAGCAAGCAATAATATGATTTACCTTCAGTGAACCAGCTGGTAAAGTTGACTCGGCATCCATGAAGGTTTTCAGTATTGCTCGTTCTGAGAAAGCTCTGCCCAAGTCCTCTGCTAGCTGATAACTCTGGATCAGAAAAGTGTTCCAAATTGTAAGACAATGAAATGATGGAAGGAAAAAATAAAAAAACGAGGTAGAATCCTCACTAGAATGAAGGCAGACTCTTTGCTTTCTCCACGAGATTGGTATTCCGAGACCTCTTCGGCAAAGCGCCTCAATAGGTCTCGCTCTCTTAGGTGGAACAGATCAATCTGTGTGAGTGATAGGTAACGTAAGAAACAGATAGAAGCTTCTATTATATGGCTTCTCCAAATTTCAACAGGTATAATCAAATGATCACCTGAAATTCACTGCTCCTAATGGTTGGAGTTGTTAGGTGAGATGGGATAACAGGTAAAGGTTTGTTCATGTGCTCTAATCCCAAACCACTGAAAGGTTTCTTTTGCTTCTGACATGCTACGTATTCTGCAAAGAGTGCCTTGCTAATCTGAAGTGAAGTGAAGAACACGTGAACAACCATTCACATTCAATAAAATGGACAGAACTAATGCCTAAATTTGACATGAATTTTCATCCTACTTTTAAGTCTTCAAGTGAGCAAGCAAAAAATAATAGCTAGAAAGTCTACTTAAAAAAGGTTATCCTATAAGAAAAGGAAAATGGTTGGTTCTAGAAGCCTAAAGTCCAATACAATTAAAAACAAAAATAGTTCTTTAAACATAATAAGTTACTTTCATCAAATATCTCTATTAAGAAATAAAAGCAGATTGTCTCTGACACAAAAAAAGGACACATGAGAATTCCTCTATGCAGGGTCTTGGGAGGATAGACATACAGCCTTACCCCCCACAACCAGGGCTGTTTTTACTTTTAGTGTTTGAACTCATGACCTGAAGGTCAAAACTTAAAAACGTTACCATTGTACCAAGGCGCACCCTCTTTGTCTCTAACAATATTTCATATGAAATTTCTTTAGGCTTGAAGTCTGACAAAGGATACACTAACCAATACCCTTTTGGAGAAATCTCAATTAATAAAAATCAATAGTAACAAGGATCAAAATTCTAACACCTGAACAAAAAGACCTAACTACTAATTTTAGAAATCAAACAACCCAAAGTCAATATCCTAACAATGCCTTTTGATGAAGGCCCATCTAATATCCTAAATTGGATTTTGTATAACTATTTCATAATAATTATTATTACACTGCTTAAAAGTCAAATGTAAATAAACAAACACAACTTATTAGGATCCAATTAATGTTTTGCACAATGCAACCAGCTCATCATATTTCCTGGGTTTGAAAATAAAAATGTTGTGCTCAATTATTAATCAAATTTCATATTTAACATACTACTCATTTTACCTGCTGCATCAGAACATTATTGTCCCCCTCAAATGTCGATTGCACATCGAATTCACCCATGAAATGACCAACACGATTTTCAGATTTAATTCCTTGGCCTCCGCAGGCTTCACGACATTCCTAGTTCAAGCATTAATAGAACCTTAGAGAGGGCAACGGCATATAATACTACCTATCAAACCCAAGGAAAAACTTACCTGGAGAGTACGCATATTATTCCAAGTAAAAGTAGCCTTGTATGCACTAGAAATAATATGAATTGCTTTGTTTGACTTGGGTGTTCTTTTAACATACATCATTTTGAGGTCATTTGCGGAAAAACTCATTGCATATCTGAACAAAAAAGTAAAGAAATGAACATAAAAGGGTATTATCTTGGTCTATTTATATTCACTAATTGGTTAAAGTAGGATATCCATATGGAAAGTGATCACTGAACTTCTGCAAAAGTTAACTAATCCTGTAATGTTAAGCATATTTTTAAAGATTCTTATTCTTTATTTTAACATTTTGGTGAGAAAAACACAAGGCATCTTACATTGAGGAATATATTCAAAATGGCATGCCTAAGCTTCGGTTTCCATAAAGAATTGAATCATTTTTATTTTTGAGGTCTGATCAAATACATATCAAAATGCTTGTAATTAGAGGACTTACACCTTTGCAAGTAAAGGTAACAGACGCCGTTGATGACTAGGGTAATCAAGCAGTAAAACTTCAGGCCCATTTGGTGTAATGGAGAATGCCCGCCTTGTCAGTGCATATCTTATAGCAATGGCCAAGCTAATCTAAGGTCAAATAAATGGCACAATAAGTTAAGATATCAAATTTTGAATGAGTTAGTTAAATACACAGAAAATAAAAAACAGAGACAAACGTGAAATCCCAAATATAGGTCTCACTACCTTGGACATATAAACAGCACTAACAGCAATAGTAACGCGACCACTGGTCAAAGGGGCTAAGAAAGCAGCAAACCTCTGGAGCAAGAATGCATACAACAAAAGATATGTGAACAAGCTTTCCAAAGGGAATAAAGAAGACCCTAAGGGAATATCATCTCTCTGAAAAAGCAAATCACCTGGTCAACATTTTTTATGGCACTCAAATATTCACCAGTTGGGGAAACATCAGCGACAGAATTCAACAAATTCTCCCGAGGTATCCTCACATTATCAAACCTGAGGATCCGAGTCCAGAGTTTCTGAGTTCATTCATTTATATGAAATTCATTTTTAAGGCACAACTTGTTTGAAAATAATATATTACCAGATACGGCCATTATCAACTCCATTTAAACCAGTTTTGTGACCACAATCAGCTATTCGAATGTTTGGACATATGTTTCCATCTGAATCCCTGATTTGAGCAATGAATGCATGCACCCCTTGATTGCTTCCATTTATATAGAGCTGTGAAAAGATTATAGTATGTGTTGCATGCTGAAAAGGAGAACAAGTTAATAATAGTGTTAATACATACAAAGTTGGAGCAGGAGAAAAATGTGAGCACCCAATCTTATCATGTCTAGGCTTTTAAATATTTATCAATTATACAAAAAGAATCGTTACATTTGCTGCACCACCAATCCAATACTTCTGACCCGATTCACATGGAGTATTGACGACAAATTCTCCAGTGTTTGAATCATAAGTAGTGATTGTTTCAATTCCTCGCACCTATAAAAATTAGTGTGGAAAGAATTATTAAAGGTGACAAGGAAAAATCATAATAAATTACATGTGGACCAAATAAACCAAACTAATTTAGCAACCTTTACATACATTACTTCCATGGCCCAACTCAGACATAGCAAAACAACCCTTCAAGTCATAGTTTTCCGTAGCACTTAACCACTTGTCATGATGGCGCTTGGTTCCCAAAAACTTCACGGCCCCTCCCCTGAAACCCATTATCCATCATTCAACTTTTGTTTCCAAAATGCCGCACCAAAAAAATAATAAAAAAACAATAGGAGAAATTAAACTAGTTAATTTATTTACGTTTCAATTCCTCCAAGAGCCTGCTTGCTTTAAAGGGCACAAAATATCATTAAACTATAGGTCCTGGAAGTTTGTCTAGCAAAGGATGTGTTCATTAGAAAGTCCAGGTATGTGCTAAAAATAAAAAACTTTACCCTCTCCCGACCAAAATACACACAATATACAAAATCAAGGCTTGGTCTCACTAATGCATGACCATCAAGTTTTCTTCGTCAAGAACATAGTTGTATTTAAACTTAGAACTCTGATTGAAAAGCAACCTCTTATGGGAAAAGTATAGAAACATCTGGTGTGAGCTTTGTCAGATATTAAAACATTCATAAGCCTTCATAATTGGTTTGAAACATAAAACCAGTGTAACTAAACCAAGTCATAAAAGTTTAATCATTACTGCTTCCATCATTTTAATTTTAAATAAAAGTTAGCTTGAGAAAGGTACTTTAGGGACCAACTTGATATCGTTTTATAACTTTCACCAACTCACAGAAAAAGGATAAATCACGTTTGTCCTCCTTAAAAGTGTTTGGAAAAAGGATTTGCAATCCGTTAATCACATCAATCCCATCATTACAAGTATTCAATACAGCATTATTCATGACATTAGTATATCCTCCCTATCATTTCAGGTTGGTTACTTGTCAACACAGGTCTAGTTTACAATGTATGAGGAACAACTCAATGAATTTTAACAGCTTCATGCATTTGGAAGCCCCCGTCCAAAACGAGAGTTTTGTACACAGAGCTGAGAAGAGAGGAAATTCCAGTAATAACTTTTTCAATTTTAGAACTCACTAAATTTAGTAGATTTTTAGGATATTGTTGCCTGTTCAGAGACCTAGTGTCAGCAACTACTTTTTCATTTTTATTTTGGACCAATACCAGTGACATTAATTCATCCAACAATAAACCTAAGTTGAATTATATAGCTACCAAACAATCAAATCCAAATGACAAAATGTTGAACAGTGTGTGTATAAAAAGACAAAACGACAACCTCTGCTGAACATAAATACCCAAGAAAAAACGTGGAGACATGGAGAAAGAAAAGAAAACATAACCTAAAAGAGAGTAGTTAGAGACTACGGTTAAGTTTGGATAAAAGCTAGAAGCAATTATATGAATTTCTCTTCCGAAAATATACAACTTTTTCAAGTAGAGAACTTCTCCCGAAGACCCTTTTAACATTGTATTCAAGCAAACGCTATTTAGGAGATAGTAATTATTTTCAAGCATGTTCGAATAAACTTCAGCATAAGAACTTCTTCAAAGAAAAAATTAAAATGAACTCAGTAAAATAATTTTTTTCACAAGTTAAAGTTAATCTTTTATAAAAGCTAATAAAAATTATTTCTGTAAATTAATTTATGAAAAAGCTAAATAAAGGAAATCCTATAAATTTCTTTACTTTCTTCTCCCAAAATACTAACAAAGAAGTCCAAACTGATGGTTGTCCTATCCGTGGTTTTTGATGAGTTGACAATATAAAACTATTCAAACTATACCACTGCATAGAAATTAAGCTCTTTTTTATATTCCCACTAATCTCAAGAAGAAAACGATGGAAAAAGAAAAGAGAAAACATAACCAACCATAGGAAGTAGTGAACCCCAAGCTTAACAGCAAGGGAGTGATCATACATCCCTATAACCTCATGGAGCGCGAGTTTCTTCAGCTCCTCCTCCGGGCCCTCGCCAATGAGCCACCCTCGAAAAACCCCTCTCTCCACAAGATACTCGATGCGCCTCAAGGTGACTTCGCGCTGCTGCTCCATGGACTGGTTGTAATCGGGGCAGACGAATATTCTGCCGGCGCGATCCCGGCGGTTGAAGAGTGCGCTCTGCACGATGACAGAGAAGAGCCAATCGCGGTCCTCCAGATTGTGCCCGTCCATTAACCTCCGCATCTCCCGCGTGTCAAACGCAATTTCGTTAGAGAGCTCCGGAGGGGAGTAACTCAGGCAGCAGTGGGGCTGCAGGACGGAGGAAGGCGGCAGTGCACGGCGGAGGAGGTGGTTGGTAAGGATCTCGGTTCGGCGGGCGACACGGTTATCCATGGCGGGAGAACTGGGGTAATGTGAAAGCGTCGTTGCTAAGAGATCTTTGACAAAGAAAATGTCTGTGTATATAGAACTAGTACTTTCACCGTGCTTTTTTTAGAAAAAATTAAATAAATATTGTTTAACATTTAGTAATTGTAAAATTTATTTTTTTCACTTATAGCAATGAATCATGCTTTTATCATAATAAATAATAAAACTTACTATTTAAAGATGTTGTCTACAATGATCGATATTGTATTTTTTTTTTTTATAAATTAAGGAAGATACATAATACTAATTGAATGAATTATGTAATTTAACATGACTTTGTTTAAAGATCTTCAAATATTATTCTTAATATTTTTCCAACTACATCGCTAAATAATTTCGTAAATGTATATTTTAAGGATATTAATGAAAAATTAAATAAATAAAATTAACTTGTGATTATAAATTTTTATTTTTATTTTAATTAGTGGTTTAATGATATTTAATATATTTTTCTATTACTATAAATGATCCTATAAAAAATTATAAACATATTTTAATTAAATAATATAAAATAATTATTTCATAAAACATGTTTCTTTCGTCTTATTTTTTAATTTATTTATTATCTCTACATTTTCTATTACTTCGATCTATTATTAACTTTTTCTTTATTTCTGTAATACAAAATGTTGGTAATCCACATCTAAATACAGGTTCTTCTATTAATTGAAATTTATTAAAAATCATAAATGTTTGTTTTACATGTCTTAAACAAGTTCGAAATTTATATTTTTAACAAAATTATACGTCATAAACTGTATATTGGTAACAACAATTATTCCACTCTGTTAGCATTTCTCCACCCATACAATCTCATTCTAAGCATTATCCTTATTGCTACTAAATAAATTAATCTTTATTTTTTATATTTTAATGTTAAGTTCACACTTCAACATTGAATTTTATTAACGGCCATTTAATTTCTTTCATTTTGTAGCACGTTTTTAGACTATACTCCAACTTTCTTAATTTATTTATTATTACTTTATTAGAAAAACCAAATATATAATCCAAATCATTTCTACAGCAATCAAATTAATTATCTTCCATTTTTATGCAGTATTATTGTTGTGAAATATTTATAAACTTTAATGTTGGTTAATCTTCATAAAAAAAATAAAAGTCTAATTGAGCACTTTTATTAGGATTTTTCCTTCACTAAAATAGAGAAGATGAATGAACTTGATTAAACTATTATGAAACTTAACTAAACCTCAATAAATAGTTCAATAAAGTTTAAATGTTTGAACAAACTGAATCAAAGTGAACACATTTCGCCATGTTCTTAGCTATAAAGAGAATTATTGTTCTGTTAAGATATAATGAAAAATCTTAATTGTTGATTATAAAAGCATATTAGTTTTAAGATTCCATTTCAACAAAAATAATTTTATAATCAACAAATTTTAAGAATAAAATATTTTATTTATTAATATAATTATTATGTTATCATATATAAGAAAATGGGCAGATGAAAATTTATGTTAGTTTGGATTTAAACTTTCTCAATTTTTTCCTAAGAAAAAATTAGTTATATTGTCAATAATAAAGTTTGTACAAACCTAATTAGCAATTATAAACAAATTAGAGGATAAAGCTTTAATTAATTCTAGATAACAAAAAATATATGTGCTCTATCCACCCTTCAATTACTTGTTCAAAATGGTCTCAGCCTTATAATTATTTGACTATTTAAGAATATGTTAGCCTTATCAATTCTATTCAACAAGAATCCAAAAACAATGTTGCAACACCCAACAATTAAGCAAATATAGTCAATAAATTTTGAACACGCTTTAGAGAAGCACAATAAAAAGAATTTTCCATAGCAAAAGCGACCGGAATTTTGTGAAATTAGCACAACCTTTTATTACTATGAAATATTTGAATGAACTAAAAATTGCATGTATAGCTAAAAAAATTCTATGTCATTCACTCTTTAGAACTGCAAAAGTTATCTAAAAGATTTAGGATGAATTCATAACATCCCGATTAATAGTATAAAACTACTAAATAAAACATTATGCAATCGATAAAATAAAACATATATCCAGAATATGTAAAGTATTATTACAATTATCCCAAGATAATAATCGCAGTAATACAACATATAAAAAGAAACTAAAGAGATCAAGAGTCTTTCAAAAATTAACTCCTATATAAGGAAACCACTATAAGCTATGGAACTACTCTACACTATCACCACCTTCCTCTAAAGACACATCACCACCTACTTCCTCATATACTCACATCGGTAAGTGATCATTACAAAAAAGGCAAATAAACACAAAACACACAGAAGGGTGAGCTAGTGTACGAAAGAGTTATACAATACCAAATAAGTCACTAGGCGAAACCAAAGTCATATGTAGTGGTAATAATTATCCCCTTCATTTTCTACATTTTCTCCAGAATTATACAGACTTATTGGGTAGGATTGAGTCACTAGGCAAAACCAAAGTCAGAAAGCCCTTGGCTTGGTGGTCGTTGAGTGAGGATATACTCGTTGGACGACTCCAAAGTCAGAGAGCTCACTTACTTTGTGGTACTTGGGCAAGACAGGTCTTATTAGGCGACTTTTGGAGGAACTAAACTTTGGGAGTTCTAATGCTAGTTTCGTTGGGCGAGTGATATGGTCATTGGGCAAGTGGGCCTTCAGGCATTATTCATTGGGTGAGTGGAGGATCTCACTAAGCGAAACTAGCAGAGTCTACAACCATTCCATAAGTTCCCTTTTGGTGTGTTTGATGTAATTTTATTTGTTGTCAAAGTAATTATTAGTATGTGAATTGTATGAGGATGAGTGGTAATAATCCAAGGAGGATTAGGATTTGGTTGTATTAGTGTACGCATTGATGTAGGAGTCCAGATGTTGGAGGTTATCTTGTTGCTTAGGTATGGGGTGAGAGGTGCAAAAGGTCCTAGTCTAGAGTTTTTAACTTGGTCTAAGATGTTAATGGACTAACCTTGTTTGTGTTAGGGTGAAAGTTATTGACAAGGTAGTAGTGGTTACCACAAGTGCAAGACTCCCAAGATTTTACATCAATGCTTGTATAATTGAGTCTTCTTTGAGTCATTGTATGTGTTATGCTTGTCTTTACCAATGATTGATTAAGTATATAATGTAAATTTTATTTATATTATATGAATACTCTTTTGCACATTACCTTACACTTCTTGTGCTATTTGTCTTCTTTTGTAATGATCACCTTATTGGTGTGAGTAGATGAAGATGCAGGTATAGATAGGGATGGCAATGCGGGCCGGTCCGACCCATTTAGGCCCGGCCCACATAAGGCCCGCACATCGCGGGCTGGCCTGCCCCGCCTGCACAATTTATGTGGGTTGCAATCACTGGCCCGCCCCGCACATCACTTGGCTCGCGGGTCGCGGGCCTGCGGGTTGGCTCGCTTTTTATATATATATTTTTTTAATTCTTATGATAAAACTTTCAATGTTTAAAAATTGGGAAACTTTAAGAATTTAACAAAATTAAGTAAAGACTTTGGGGGGTTGGATGATAAATTGATAATTCAACATTTTCATCATATTCATATTCATAATATGATATATATAATGTATTCTTTAAATTTTAGCATATTAAAAAATACATTATACTTGTCTTTTCCAGTTATACAAGAATTTGGAACATTAATGTAGGAGTCCATAAAAAAGTAACTAATATACACAAGTGCAAATTTTTTTTTTATACGGGCTAGTAGGTTGGCCCGCACGGGCTGCGGGACCAGACTACTGCGGGCCTGCGGGTTCACTACCCCGACCCGCCCCACATTTTTTTCGTGGGCTTGCACTCCGGTATGACAAGCCAGACCCATATTGCCATCCCTAGGTATAGGAGTACCTCTTATGGTTGAGACGTCATCGGTTTGGACGATTGAGTGATATTAAATCATGTTAGGTATAGTTTTGTAATAAAATCATAGTATAATAACTTGAGAATATATATATCTCGTATGATTGTACTAATATACGATATACATCGGATGATCTATCTTCGAAATATTCATAATGAAATGTTTTATTTTAGTAGTATTATACTATTAAATAGAATATTATATTGAAATGTTAAATAACTTATTTCTTTTTCATATAATTATTTGATTTTCTAGTATAACTGTATTCGATAAATAAGAAGATTCAATAACATGTAAAGTTTAGTTTATTATTTTATATCATATATTTTTTGTAAACATAAATGCTTTATAACCCTTATGTTTGGTAAACTATATTTTATATAGACATGTAAATATTTAATTGTTAAATATTTTAAATTATGTTAACTATAATATGTTATATTAATTATTTACATTTATTATATTAATATTAATATTTTTCAAATGTTTTATAAAATGAAAAAAATAAAAGTTAGGTCTAAATTTCAACTATGTTTTTAGCATGGATAAAAAGCAGGTTCAAAATTTTATTAAGACTCAAAATTTGACTTAAAAAACATGTTTAGTTGGGTAATTCTTTCGAGAAAGGTGATTTTTGGGTTTTTTTTTTAAATATGGTTTAACAGGAAAAACTGACTGTTAAATAATTTATCATTTTACAAATATTTATTATTATGTTTTAAAAAAAAATAGTCTGTTGAAAAAAGTTCCTGTTTTTTAAATCTTTTATTTTATAATTAGTTTCAATATTTTAAAAGGATGTTTTCGTAAAAAAAAATAATATAAGTCTGAATTCAACACTTAAAAGAACTCTATTCCAATTTGGTTTGGTGATACTTAGGGTTTAGGTTAAGTAATGTTTGGATTGCAATTATAAGTTAATCTGAAAATGATAGAAAGTCAACAAATGCAGAAGACGTGCTTCTGCGTAAAACCGTTAGATAATATTTTTTATGGTTTGCAAGCTATGAAAGAGAATATATGAACATTATTACAATCAAAATAAAATATTATATTAATTTAAATTTTTAAATTTTGTGTCAATTATATTATCAAGATTATATTTTATATAAGAAAATATTGATTTTCTAACGCTAGTAGTATAATTTGATTTTAATTAATTCAATTACTAAATATGTTATTTGTTATGCATAATTGTTTTTAATATCTTTCAAAGCTAAATTTTTATTTGTTGTTATTGTGAAACTCCACACAACAAAATATATTTCTAAACAAGAACCTTCTATAAAGAAATTTAAAAAAAGGTGAATATTTTGGTAAAGCTATGTCGTGAAAAAGTAAATTGAGGATGACATAACACCAACATGTCACTATGATTTTATTCAATCTTCTTGTTAATTAGGTAAATTTGTTTGAGCGAGTCTTCATCCTTTTAAATATTTCGTAGTCTTTCAAATTCTTCCTCGCATTAAATCACATTAAATGTATCTCAAGTCATTGAATATTTGAGAAAGAATACAAAGTGTTTTATTAAATAATTTATCACATATATATATATATATATGATGGTAATTCGGTATGAGCGGGCCCATAGGCCCACAGAAAAAAAAAAGTGGGATGGGTTGGGATGTTGAACTCGTTAGCTCGCATAGACCCATAGCCTGCACAAGTTAAAGTCGGGTAGGGCGGGCTAGCCCACTAGCCTGTCTACAAAATTAAATATTCTCCTTTTTTAATCCTCACACCATTCATCACATTGTTTTTGTAAGTTCCTTTTATTATTATTATGTATAATCATTGTATATAAGATAATGATTTTAGTTCTTGAATACGGAATATATCTTTTTATGCATTTTTGGGTTAACAAATTTGTACCTATCTTGTAAGGTGACATGTTGTTATTGTACTTTAGCTATAACCTTTGATGTTATTGTTTCTTGTCTTTGATTATGAAGAGTTTATAAAATGTATTGGTGCAAAACACTCTTTGTTTATTGCTTCGAAATAAGCTATACAATATGTGTGACAGACCATTACATAGAGCATAATAGACCATGTGACTTCAATGAAGCCTAAAAAATAGGAGTATCCTGTAGAATAGGATTTATTAACTAGAAATAAAGTAACAAGCAGAATAACATATCTGCTAACAAAAAACCCATTCATACCCTCCTTAAACTAATTACGGCATATGCAGTTTAGTTTATTTCAATGATATCAGTCACTCCCATCTTTTTTCTGAGCTTCTCGAAAGCCTCTAATTTCAAAGCTTTAGTCATTAAATCTGCAACTTGCTCCTAAGTTCCACAATATTCCAGCTCAATTTCTTTTTCTTTCATGAGATCTTTTAAAAAATGAAATTGAACTCTTACAATTAACATATTATGTTTAACACCCTTCTTGATGAATAATGTTTATTCACTTGGACATTTTTGAAAGTCATTCTTCATAAAGTGTGCTTCTATACGGCTAAACCAAGTTGTAAGTGCTTGTTTTAGACCATACAAAGCCTTATGTAGTTTGTAAACCTTGTGCTCATCTCCCTTTATTTCATAGCCCTTTAGTTGATCCAATATACATCTTCATTTAATTCCCCATGAAGGAAAGAAAATTTCACATCCAGTTGAAAAATGTCCCACCCTCTGCATGTTGCAAAAGCTACAAGTAAACACATTGTATCCATGCATGCAACAAGAGCAAATACTTCAGAAAAATCAATTCCATATTGTTGTGAATAACTCTTAGCTACTAACCTTGCTTTATACTTATCAACCTCTCCTAATTCATTCAATTTGGTCTTATAAATCCACTTAACCCCAATTGTCTTTATTCTAGTTTCCATGTTTGGTTTTTCTCGATTGATTGGATTTTATTGTCCATCGATTTCCTCCACTTGGCATGTTGTACGACTTCTTCAAAAAGAATTGGGTCATCACCAGTGACATTATGTACCATGTAGGTTACTCCCTCTGCTTCTTTTTCTTCACTCAAGCCTACACCACTAACAAAATCTCTCATCCATGTTGGTTGTCATCATTCTCTACTTGGGACATTGTGTGTTTCATCACCACTTTCGATCTCCATGTCTTCCTCTAATTTATCTTCTATATTTTCATCATTGTTTTGCTGCTCATTGGTGTTGCTATAAAGTTTGTCACTATAGAGTTCATCATCACCCCATGTCAGTTATGTGTCTATTTGCTCCCTATAATTTGTATTCTAAATCCAACTCTTTTCTTCCTCAAATAAGACATATTTACTAACCACAATTCTTTTAGTTTTAGGATCAAATAAACGATAAGCTTTGGACTCACTACTAACACCAAGTAAAATGCAAAGGAAACTTGTATCATCAAGTTTACCTCGTGTGGCATTCGGTACATGTACATGAGCTAAGCATCCCAAACTCGAAGATGTTTGATTGAAGGTTTAATTCCATTCCAAGCTTCTTATGGTGTGACATTCTTCACGGCATGTGTGGAACACCGATTTAGTAGATAAAATGCCCAATTCAATGCTTCTGGCCAAAAGGATTAAGGAATTCCTTTTGTTGGGAGCATACACCTTACCATGTTCATAACAATCATGTTCTTACATTCAACAACTTCATTTTGATGCGGTGTGTAAGCAGTGGTGAGTTGTCATTTTATACCATTTTCATCACAAAATGATTTGAATGCAGAAGAATTAAACTCAACTCCTCTATTTGTGCGGAGACACTTGATGAACACTCCACTTTCTTTTTCCACCATGCTTTTGTATTACTTGAAACACTCCAAAGCTTCAGATTTTTCAAAGAGCAAATACACCCACGCTTTACGACTATAATCATCAATGAGAAAAGAAATATTATTTTTCACTGTTGGAAATAGGTTGTATGGGATCGCATATGTTTGCATGTATAAGTTCCAATATAGTGTTTGCACACCACTTGCATGTTTTAGGAATTGAATTGCGGTGTTGTTTTCCAATGAAACAATCAGAGCACACAATATGTGAAAATTCAAGTGATGGTAGATCATGTACCATCTTCCAAGTTTGGAGTGTCTTCAAACCTTTGTAGTGTAGGTGATCGAGCCTTTGATGCCACAAATAAGTGAGGTCAGAGGATGAAGTATGTAGACACTCGTTTATGTAGGAGGAAATGGTGCTACCTTCATCAAAGAGAATAAACATGTGATTTCTGCTCATATAAGCAATCAAGCCTTTGGATGGGTGATAGATATTACATTATCCCTTCTGTATAAGAAATGAGAGACCCCTTTCTTGTAGCTGCCAAATGCTTAAAAAGTTTTTGTGGAGCTCGGGGACATAATATACATCCTGTATCACAAAACTAGTCCCATTAAAAACTAATCTGATACTTCTTGTGTCATCCACAACCATACGTGAATCATTTCTACATTTAACAAAATGCTTAGCTTTAGATATTAGATCAACGAAAGCATTTTTATCACCACACATGTGATTAGAGCACTTAGAATCTAGAAACCATGCTATCTTCTCGTTTGCCTCTTCTTCATTGGCAATAGCCATCAATAGCAACTCTTCAGTGTCTTTAAGTTCTACATAGTTTGCATCTTTGTTCCATTAAGGGCATTCATACTGATAATGGCCCAATTGGTGGCACTTGAAACATTCCACCGTTGCCTTGAAGAAAGATTGTCTTCCTCTACCACATCCCTGGCCTCTAATGGACCCTCTATTCGTGCTCATAATCTCGGTTGGGTCGTTTGAATTTTTGCTCATGAACAACCAAGGAGCTTTGTAATTCATCAATGGACATGGTCTCAGTGTCTCGCGATTCCTCAATTGAGACTACCACATAAGTGAAACATGTTAACATGCGAAGAATTTTTTCAACCACTTTGGAGTCAGACATGATTTCTCCATTGTAAGTTTTGAAATGGTTGAAATACCAAGGAGGGAGGGTTGAATTGGCTGGTTAAAAAATAGGATGTGCTTTGAAGGTTTAAAACTATTTTACTTTGAATCAATTTGATCACCAAGTTTGGATGCAAACACCTCTGGAGAATGTACTTTCAACCGATCAAAAACAAAATTAGTCGATTGATTTTACTAGACAGATGTTGTACTAATATAATCAATCGATTGAATCAGAAAAACAGTTGACTGAAATACTGGAAAAAATACATAAATGTAGACTTATAATTTAAAGTAAGAACATTGTAAAAGATTAACCAAGACAGGTTCCCCTGAATTATACAAACATGCTCAATGCTGCAGATGCCACCAAAACACCCAAGAATATCAAAAAGATTATTTGAATCAAAATTCTTTAAACTTTGAATGATAATGCAAGAGAGAAGGGTTAGAGAAAAGATTGATGCACAAGATATACTGGTTCACTCAAACTTGAGCTATATCTAGTTTGTCAAGGCAACCCGAGTCTGACTTCCACTATTTCAAAAGATTTACAAAGTTCACACTCTTACACTTTCAAAATAAGCAAAACACACACAAAAGACTCTTGAATCACACAAGAATCACAACAACACAACAATACTCCCCTTGCATACTTGGAAAACCACTAAGCACACACACAAAGTTTGAGAAAGATCAAACGTCAGTGGTAGCACAATCTTGCCTACCATAAACATCTTCTTCAAGCTTCAAACACAAGCAAAAAGCTCCAAGACTTCTTCACCAATTGCAATCTATATGATCACAAAAGAGAGAGAATTCCAAGGTTTCTAGAACAGTTTTCGTGTTCAAAAATGGTCTTGCTACCTCTCTTTCGAACTGTTACGAAATTCAATAGGTTGATTTTCAAATCAATCAGTTGATTTCACTTAACTTAAATGAAATCAGTCGATTAAAAAATAAATCATCTGATTGAATAAATCACAGTTTAAGACTATTGCAGCTAACATTTTAACTTGTTGAAAATTCATTCAATAGATTAAAAGACAAATTTAACCCGTTGAAAAATATTTTAACAGATTAAAAGACAATAAAAACCAAATACATCAAAATAATGTTACAAGGTCTACAATGTGAATTACAAACATCAAGCATTCTTTCCTAATGATTGATCCATGTGGAGGGCACGCGTTCAAGGTTTGTTCAACATGGATACCATCAAATCTCCATAACTTCATCAATGTAGCATGATTCCAAAGCAATGGCTTCAAGTTAGTTCAACAAAGCTTCATCAAATCTTCATGAAACACACCATCCAGGCTTCACATGTCAACATCCATTGTTGCACATATTGTTTGCCATTGGCATCACCCTTGCAAAGTATTATAAGATGCTCTCTGCATTAGTCATCTCAAGCACCTCAAACTTTCGTCTTAATGCATTGAGCATTTATTTCTTCCCATGATCATTGCCTCTATATTTACGTTTCAGTGAATTCCACACAATTTTAGATGTACTTCTATTCAGAATTTGCTCAAAGATAATTTTATCAATGACTCGGAAGAGGTAATGTTTTACCTTGTGATCCTCGAGTATAGATTTCTCCAACGAATCTAATTATGCATTGGTTAAAATCGTGCCTTCCTTCGACTCCTCCACGCGATTTTTCACCAAGTTCCAAAGTCCTTTGGCACAAAGTAAATTCTCCATTAGTTCACTCCAATGGTCATAGTGTTGACCATCGAAGTAAGGAATTTTGGTGGATAGCTTCTCACTTTGAATTCTCAGACTTTGCTTCTCACAAGTAAGTTGTTGCTTCTTCTTTTTTTGTATCAGGCCCCGTAGAGCTCTGATACCATTTTAAAGAATTTATAGAATGTATTGGTGCAAAACACTCTCTGTTTATTGCTTCAAAATAAGCTATTATATAGCCAAAATACAAAATGCATGACAGATCACTACACAGTGCATAACAGACTACGTCACTTCAACTAAGCCTAAAAATTAGGAGTATCCTGTAGAATAGGATTTATTAAGCATAAATAAAATAACCAACAGAATAACAAATCTACTAACAAAAAATTGCTTCAGATTAATTAGACTAATTTGAATTATTTTGATAGGAAATGAATATCAATTATTATGGAAAATAAAAAAGTTTTTATTTTGCTCATGACACATGCAAACCATGCCACAAGCCCGCAAGGCAAGGCGGGCCAGGAAAATAAATTCATTTTTGAACTACGGAATGGGCTAGCTCGACTTGCACTTTGCAGACCAAAATGCGGGACAGACCAAAACAGACCTAGTAGGTCCCCTTTGTCATCCCTATTATATATATATATATATATATATATATATATATATATATATATATATATATATATATATATTATTTCCTATTGTAAAATATAAAATTTATGTTATTTAATATTTTAGAATGTATATTTCAAATTTTCTTTGAATTAAACAATTTGAAGTTGAAAATAAAAATTTGGCTTAATTACTGTTTTAGTCCTTTAATTTGTTAGCAAATTTCAAAATGGTCCTTCTATTATTCAGAGTCTCAATTTAGTTCTCAAGTTTTCAAAAGTGACTCAATTTAGTCCTCAAAGTTAACAGCGTCAAAATGAATAACGGAACAGTGACATGGCTGTTTTACTCTGTCTCACTTCGAATTACGTGGCATGTTACACTGTGCTTATGTGGAAGGGGAATTGGGTTGAATGTAATTAGGGTTACTAATATTGGAATTGGGATCAGGGGTGAAAAAGATTTGTCGAGGCATTGCGTTGGTGTGAGGAATTGGGATCATCATCAATTTCGTTCTTGGGGTTATCATCTGTAATCGAAATCGTGGAGCATATTCCATGTGAGTTGTGCTTCGAATTTTATGACTTGTGTTTTAGGATTTTGTGGATTTTGGGTACAGGGTATAGGGTTTTGATTTAGGGGGTTTTGGGTACAGCAACCTCTCCACATTGACAAATGGGAGACACACCCAACCCTTCCACCCACCACCAAGAGAAGACACACCACGAATTTCATTGTGTGAACAAGTGTAAGACTTATAGGAGTTGGCTTCGGACATGTCTCTCAACAACAAAATCTGGGGCCAAAATAATTAGAAGAATGTTGTGCAGCAACGTAGCGGAGGAGAAGAATGAATTTAGGATGCTGGGAAAAATTTAGGGTTTCATGATTCCCATTTCTAAACAAAGTTAAACCTTTTCAACATATGCCACGTTAATTGCTCTTGCCTCTTAAAAATGTTGACACGTATCAGTACAATTGTGCCACCTCACTACTGTTTGAATGGCGTTTGTTTAAATTAAACGGAGAGAACTAAATTGAGTCACTTTTCAAAACTTGAGGACTAAATTGAGACTCCGAATAATAGAAGGACCATTTTGAAATTTGCTAACAAATTAGAGGACTAAAACAATAATTAAGCCTAAAAATTTTAAACAAGAGAATAAATTTTAGATTTCAAAGTTTATAGAAGTACAATCGAAATTGAAATTATGGGAGTGCAAGAAGAAACTGCCGAGACTTATATTTATTGATCTCATTGTGGTATTGGATTAAACTTTGCCATTTGGCCTTATCTCTATATTTTAATAGTATCTTTTTTTACATATATATATATATATATATATATATATATATATATATATATATATATATATATATTTCTTCTTGCACCTCCATGACTTTATGTATTTCAGATGCAATCTAAAATACATTTTTTTTATTATGAAATACATAGAATACAAAATTATATTTTAAATTATACAATTAAGATGTATTTTTTTATTTTGTATTTTAAAATGTATTATCTGAAATATAATACATTTACTCTTCTATTCCAAATTATAAATAGAAAAAATTATGGAGACGGAGGTCAAAATTACGGAGGTGTCGAAGAAATCGCCTAAATTTATTCATACCACTCTTCTATTCTCTTACAACCCATTCATTTTATTTGTTGACAAAATTTATTTGAAAATAAATGTGAGAATGTGTTCTTGAAATATTATGATATATACCATTATTTCTATAATGCATAAGTTAATTGCAAAACCCTACTTTTCCAAACCTTATTATAGGACACCATTAACCTAACTATGTGGTTAAAAAAATATAAGATGTTAATATTTATAGATTTTTTTTAAAAAAAAAAAAGATATTAACTTACCTATTTTATCCTTACTAATAAAAAATTAATCTTTGTTTGAATTAAAAATATTAATTCTCATAATAATTATACGTGATGTAAGAATAGCAAAAATAAGTAATTTACAATTTCGATTATGTATCTCCTCATTAAATACAAACTCTGAAATAGATACCTAAAATATAAACACAAAATAAATAAATGTATAATTGAAAGCATGAAGTGTCTTATAAAAAGAATAATATAAAATTTCTACAAAGTTACTTTTAATAAAGACCAAGGGGAATATTTTGGTGAGATCTGCAAGAAGTGAAAAAGAAAATGCACACCAGATGTTGCATGAGAGAGACATCACAGACGTCAGAGAAGAATGAAACAAATGTTTTCGAAGTACTTTTCATATATATTGGTTATTCCATCTTCTGATGTATTTTGATGTAAATTTTTTGTTAACCTTGACCTTATGCTAGTTTAGATAATAATAATAAAAAAAAAAATTAACAGAAAGAAAAAGGGCAACAAGAGTTAAAGACTAGTATTGTTATTATAGCTAAAACTTAACCAGAGCTACAAGTGTGAAATTGTTATGAGATGCTGCCATATGAACAAGCCATAACTCTTTCAGGATTGAATAACACTAACTATCTATCAAAGTTTTTTTCTTGTTCCAGTGGAATGGGAACTTTGAGAAAGAATGATGAGAATGTAACAACTTCTGAATCAATCTAAGAACCAGATGTAGCTTTCACTCAATACAAAACAGCAAATTCTGTGTATATCTAAGGGCAATATGACATGACATCATTCCTATGACCAAACCATGCTTACATCAAAGGAAAAGAGAGAAAAAAGAAAACAATAAACTTGGCAAGATACGAGGGAGAAGAAATTACATAAAAAAAGAAGAAGATAAGTGTAGTGCAGGTATTAAAAGCTTTCACTTGGTTGGTTGAATCATGCAGAAATAGATATAGCATTGTGGTGCAAAAGGGTTGCGAAAAATTATGCAGAGCAGCATCCAGCTTTTTTGACAGCTGAGACATCATCTTTGGAGCCAACATTGATGGTCTGGCCCTTAGGCAATGCTGCAGGGTCATCTCCAATCTCAAGAGTCTTCCTACTAACAACACGGTATATCTGAGTCAGAACTTCTGTGAAGGCATTGTCAACATTCAAGGATTCAAGAGCAGATGTTTCCATGAAGAATGTGTTTTCTCGCTCAGCAAACGCCTTTGCGTCGTCCGTCGCCACCGCTCGTAGGTGGCGCAGATCCGCCTTGTTCCCTACCAGCATGATTACAATGTTGGCATCTGTGTGATCACGAAGCTCCTTTAACCATCTCTCCACGTTTTCAAAAGTCACATGTCTGGTAACATCATACACAAGCAATGCTCCAACGGCCCCTCGATAATAAGCGCTTGTGATTGCACGATATCTGTGGAAATACCAAGAATGAGACCTTGTATATGCAGCATTATGATGATGGAATACACTTGATGTATTGAGTTATAATTTGTATGTAATGAGTAATGAGTAATGACCACGTCACAGACAAAAATCATTGCAAGTGTAGACTTCAAAGCAAAGCTAAGTTACAAAAAGGATCATTAGAAAAACATTGAAGCTTTCAGCTTCTTTTAAGTTTTAGTCCTTCAAAAAGATATAGTAGTCATGAATTTTGACATCATGTTAGTCCCTTTTCAATCATGAAAACTGGTATCAAATACAGACTGAGATTGCAGAGGTAGATTGATGTCATTTTCTGCTGTTAATTGACTAAATTGATATTAACTTCTACAATTAAGAGTAAATTAATGTCAAATGTTGTTGTAGGGACCATATTAATAACTATTCGTTACTGAAGAACTACACATTAATTTTCTTTGAAGGACCAATGTGATTGATGTTCTTGCATTCATCTGGGAAGTTTTGTTGTGTTGTCGTCTACTGTTAAAATACACTACTTTTTGATATATTAAAAAGATTTCTAATATACTTTAAAATAACAAAATTAGTGTATTTTAAAGACACAATAGACAGTAGAGGACAACACACACAAAATTAGCATAGAATCCAAATTCAAAGTTACTTCTACCTTTTGGGGACTAAAATGGATTGGCATACTTTACATCTTGTGAGACAAAGTTTGGTGGTGGTTGCTATATTTAATACAGCCAAAACTGGCTCCTTTCCACTATTACTGTTTTGCACCATTCTGTGCATGTGTATAGTATACCATTCTCATTGGCAAATAAAACCTACCCAAAGAATCACATTAAATCACACTCCCAGATACAAATAATTATCCTCGTCCTACAGTACACTTCACACAGCTACCATATTCCCCCTCATTAAATATTTCTCAGAAAATTTGAAACTGTCATATTTTGGTTTTAATCAGTCACATACTAAAATCTTAGCCTCATTTCATTTCAAAAAAGTGCCTGACATATGAACCAAATAAAGCAAGCCAAACTTCAGAAGTGAAGTTGTTCTGTCATCTTCCCAGCATATTTTCTCACATGACACACCACTAAAAGAAGACTTTTTTTATTATGTTAGCAATGGTAAAGTAAGTCATTTCAATGTTGATAACATGCACATAATTTGTTATGCATGCATAGGTAATAATATCAACATTTAATTATCCTGATAAACAATTAATATTACTTTATCTTCTGAAATGAGTTACTCCCTTCAAAGGAGTCAGATCAAGGAAAGAAATGAAGATTTTGTAAGAATCAATGGATCTGGAAGCAATACACATTTTCAAACTCATCCATTATTTCACACATAAATTTATACTCTAGACTTTGGACCATTCTTCAATAATTCATCCACAGAACAATTATATCCCTCTTCCAGCAACCTTGAAACCAACACAAAGGGGAAACAAAACAATCTTCAACCCATTTCATTACTTTTCAGATTCATCAATTTCATGACTTTCATCAATTTCAGAACATGCATCCACAGTACCATAAAAAGCATGAAATAGCAACATTCTCCATCCTATAAGAAAAAGCTCAATGCGTAATCCCATGCTTGCATTCTTAAAAAGACAAAAAAAAAAAAAAGTTAGATCAAAAGCAAGAACCCCACAACCACCAAAAAACCAAAATCTCATGTTACCTGCATAAATCATCATTGCCAAATCAAATCACACACCATTATTCAAAAAAGAATAATAACAAAACACATTAAACTTTAATCAAACCCCCACAAAACTATGGTCCACCCAATGCAGCCCCAATCATCAAACAATACCCCTATGTTTGCTAGGGTGGGAGGACTATTATAAAAGGAAAAGTTAGAAATCTAAATTGAAAACAAAATACTAAAAATTCAATATTTATCCATTTCTCCGTCACCTTTTATGGCAAAAGAAAAACAATCTTTTCCTGTCTTTCTTTATTTTCATTCCCCACGTTCAAATCCGTAAAAAAAATCAAAACAGAAATCTGAGATGAGATTAAATGAAATAGTTCCATCCCAAAATCATCTGAACAATCACATTCGAGACATAATTACCCACTAAACAAAAACGCATTTTTTTTTTCACGAAAGTTTAAAATCTTGGTTACGTTTATCATAAGAAACCAACCCTTTCGAAACGTCTAAAAAGACAAAAATAGAAAAAGCAGTGACCTTTCTTGGCCCGCGGTGTCCCAAATTTGCGCCTTTACGATCTTGTCATCGACGTGGATGCTACGGGTGGCGAATTCAACGCCAATGGTGGATTTAGATTCCAAGCTGAATTCGTTCTTCGTGAATCGAGACAAGAGGTTCGATTTGCCAACGCCGGAGTCTCCGATCAACACCACCTTGAACAAGTAGTCGTAATCATCGTCCGCTCTATACGCACCCATTTTCCCTCTTCCTTCTCACGCGATCCGTGCCTTCAAAAGATCCTAACTTGATGGTTTTTTCTTCAATTCTCTTGCGGGAATTCAATTGGGTCAGTGTCTACGAACCCTGCAAGTTTCAGCATTGGAAATGAAGAAGAGAGAGAAAGAGGATGGTGTTGATGTTGTTGATGTTGTAATGGCAGAAGGGTATGGAGGGAGAAGCATTCAAAGAAAGAATGGAATGAATGATATCAAACAAACATAACAATCAAAATGGCTTTGCTTCATTTACCTTTTTCACCCTCATCCATACATCTTATTATTTATTTATTTTTCTTTTGGGGTGAGAAAATGAAGGAAAAACCTTCAAAATTAACTTTATTTTAACTAATTGGAATTTAATATAATATTCAAGGATTTAAATATCCATTTATGATTAAATAATATGTAATATAACTTTAAAGGCTTTTTAACTCATACAAAGTTAACTAAAACAATTCAATATCAATTTTTTTATTAATGATATGACTTTTTGATAATTACTTTTAAAATTTAGTAAACTTATTATTTATAATTTTTAATAGGGTAATTATGAAAAAAAAAACTAAAAAATTTAAGTACGTGTATTCTTTATTTTATTTATAAATAACCTAGGTTAAATTATCATTTTGTTCTTCTAAAATTCTTCATATTTTGGTTCTTTTATACTCTTTTATACTACAACTTCTATGCCTAGATTTTAGGGAAAAAAAATCATGAATTTGGTCTAACAGTCTTTTTTGTAAACTTTTTATTTTATGAATTTGAATTAATTAAACTATTTTTATAGTATCTTAAATGAATAATTTAGCTTTAGAATTCACTTGTACGGAAGTAAAAGAAACAAATATATGTGAAGATGAAAACTAGACAATTTTTTAAAAAATATAAAAACTAAACTCAAGAAGAAAAATTATAAAATTAAAAGATCGAAAATTGTTATTTATCTATATTATTAGTATGAAGTTTGTTATTGGTTTAATACATCTTGGATTATAATTTTAACCTAAATTCTATTTCTAGTTTAGTACATCTTCATTTATGATTTATTGTGTAAATAAAAATCTAAGCAATGTAATTCAGGAACAATAATTGTATTTGGAAAAAATCAACTGCAATAATGAAGAAGATTACTAATCAAATAAGCTTTTTATGGTGGTGAAAACAGAAAAACAAGTAAAAAATGTGACTACTCACCGAAGTTTTAGCGAATGAAACTGAATACTTGCATACAATCACTTATACATTATTTAATATGTTACATAAATAATTTATTGACTTTATCTCTTAAATTCGAAAAATGTGATTATTATCATTGTTATCCTTCTTATACTAATCCAAAAACAATCCCAAAATAGGTCATGAAATTTATAAGGTTAGAAGTGTAATTGTGAAACATTGAATGTAACATTTAAATTTTGCTTACCAAATATAATTATTAGAAGCAAAAATAGAGTAATATTTGGTGGAGCTAGAAATCATGGTAGCCTTGTGACATAAATAAAAAGCCTCACTGTACTTCACTCATGTAGTTGGAGTGTTAGCTTAGAATTTAAATTCGATTCTTCAATGCTCATTCATCATAAATAATTAACTGTTCATTGATGTGAATCCTGGTTTCTCAACGTCACTTTTGTTTCCAAAATTTGTTGTATTTTTAAATTAAATTTTAAAATTTTGTTTCAAACATACGTTTAGAGTAATTTCTAAAGTAAATTTCTTAGTCCAACTTGCATTTAAGAGTGAACTTGATTTTAGGTTAATACAATAGAGATGTTAAAACAACTCCAGTCCCTATCAAGGTGAGTTTATCTATAAAAATTGTTTAAAGAATAAAAAATTAATTAATTTATTAACTAAAATTAATTTAGTCGTTAGATATAGCATAATTTTTTTTTCTTTCATAAATATTTATAGAAAAAATCATGAAAACTAGTTCTATAATATCTCTATCAGATTACTCTCATATGATATTTCAAAATCATTTAAGAAAATTATTTCTTTAAGCAACTTAACTTAAAAATAAATAAAATTAATATGGCATATAATAATCAAATATAAATTAAAAATATATAAAATTGTAAGTTGTCTGGAAATTTTTAAAATGTTTTTCTAGGAGCATAATTATACTCAAACCGATCAAATGCTTAATAACAATGTAACTTAATAGAAACCATAAATTACTATTGTTAATATACGAAACCTACCTTTCTGTATTACATAAACCTTTTTTTTCTCTATGACCGAGTCCAATATCATAAAAAAAGTACTATATATTTGCAATTTAATTTTCATGTTGTAGTATATTTTTTGTTACCACCACCAAAATATATTAAGGAAACTTAGAGTCATTCGTCTAAAATTTGATAACATTTTGAACACGTTTCTTTTATTAATTAAATATTACAAATTTTTATAACTCAAGTATTTTAAATGAATAGTATAATATTTTAGATTAAATTAAGTTTCAAACTCTGATAAATTTAAAAAAATTCAAAATTTTTAATTGAGTCTTTATTAAATTTCTATAACATTAGAATAAATTACATTTTTTGATTAAATTATTATTTTTAATTTTTTTTTATTAATTAGATGATATGACTAATAAATGATAATATGAATGATATCTTACTCGTTCCTTTATTTTGTTACATGTAATTTCATAATTTTAAAAGCAAAAACTTAATTAAAAATTAAAATTTTTTAAGTACTTAATAAAGTATAGAAATCTAATAAAAGCTCAATTGAAAATTGTAAATTTATGAAGAAACTTAATTCAGTCAATGTGGCTTTGAGATTTCTATCTAGGCTGCTGCTATATTTAATATCCGTTTATGTGGTCAATGAATCTATAATAACACAATGCATTGAAGCATTTGACCCTCCCGCAAAACCTAAGAGAAAAGCACAAGTCAAGAAAGATGTTCACTTTAGTCTCATAGTAAAAGTAGATACAGTAGATTATGACCATTTCTAGACATTAAATATTTTTCAAAAAGAAACCATACGCAAAAACTTCTTGACAGTAACTTGTACATAAACGATTTTTAACTTGAGAAAAATCTCATTCTATCTTTTTTAGAAGTTCTTAGTCCAACCATGTCCTTAAAAAGATAGTAAACATTGGCATTAAGCCAACCACATGAAAAATAAACCATTATTAACTGGGGAGCAAATAAAATGCCCTTTCAGAGCAGATACAGTTTAATCTTTTGAACAAAAGTTTTTGATATTGCATCATCACCATGAGCAACTTGTTCCATGGCCAATTATTAACCTCTACTGTGAAAATACAAAATTGACTTAACTTACTTATCACTATCAAAGAATATTTCTTTCATGGGAACCTGTAATACAATCAATACTTTAATTATGGCAGAACCTGGTAAGAAAAAAAAATTTGCTTGTAAGGACTATATCGTACACTGAATTTTACAAAATTTAATCGAGGATAAACTCCTCATTCCTCTGGCCTTTTACTTTATGTCCTCTCTTTCACTCCTTTGGCCTTTTACTCATAGCTTTCCGCTTGTTAACATCAAGGTATTTCTTGCGTAAACGAATGGCTTTTGGTGTAACCTTCAGGAACAAAAATTAAACGTACGAGAAATGTAACAGTGAGAACAATCAATAGAAGTTACTGATGTCAAATGAATATCACCATATACGTTAAAACTTTAAAAAAACAAAAAAGTAACATAATTTTGACGACAATAAACTGCATGCAGATATTTACCTCAATAAGCTCATCGGAAGCTACATAACCTATGGCTTCTTCAAGTGTCATCTGCAACCACACCACATCAGATGTAAGTACACAAGCTACAACCATTGCAATATAGCTTGACTTTCCGCTAACTACTTTTCAATTACATACTAAATAAGGCTAAAAGTGACGATGCCAAGTCTAAAGCATAAATGCATGGTGGAATCCAAGAAGCCAAAAGGACGTAGTTAATTGAATACTGATAGTCACCATTCGATATCAGACATCAAAATTATTCCATGCTTATTCATAAGCTTTCGTATTTGAAAACTGTGACAAAAGTTAAGAAAATATTTTGCGCTTATGAAGGGATTATCTAAAGCAATTATTGTGTATGATCTCTGACAATCAACAAACAACAAAAAGTTTCATAGTTCAGTCAGGCAAGGTAAAGATTAATTTGAATTTTGTACTTCCAGCAGGAATTGTAGGATACTTAAAAATATCAGAGCATGTGAACTCCTAACTAGATCTAATCAAATGATGAATCCTAAAACTAATTGCTGGATAATATGCATGAATGAATAGAAACCATGAACCCTACTTGGTTTTGTAGTTATTAGAATTAGAATTCTCATTGTCTAAAAATAAGAAAGTCGTAACAGCATAATTTTGCCAGGCAAAATACATACCAAGCGAGGGGGAGTTAACCTAACATTCTCATCTTTGGTAGCAGCACGTATATTTGTAAGTTCTTTGGCCCTCACTGGATTCACCTGAAATATCAGAATTTGTCAGCGAGTCACCAACTTTGATATAGAACTAGCATTCGGGCTAAGAATACTTCTTACATCAAGATCTGAATCCCGTGAATGCTCTCCAACAATCATTCCATCATACGTCTGAAAACCAAAACCAAAGTCAGAAGTACTGTAGCCAGCATAGCATATGCATGAAATAAAAGAAAAAAAAAAAAAGCTAGATGCACATTGTTATGTTGTTAAAAGCTTCAATGCAAGGTCAAAAGTATTGAACCACAATTTAACATAAAATACTCACAATTTTTGGGAAGAAAAATCATAGCTAGATTGATAGAAAAAAATATATTTTACTTGAAAATCATCTTCTAAATTTATCTTTAGCAGTCTCAAAATCCCTAGATGAAAAAAAGAATAAGAATAAAAAGATTTCTAAGTACATGGTCTCGTGCAGTTAATGCAATGCATTGACTATTCTGATAAATGGTAACTAAGTATAGACAAGAAAAACACATGGACAAAATGATTGCTATCAGAAAGTTATCTTGGATCATAATGAAATAAAAAAAAATCATCTTGTACAGCAAACACATCATTAACCCATAGTAGGAAAAACATTATGCGAAGAGGTAACAAAGACTAATTTATGTTTCTGAGAGGAACTAGGAAGATTAAAAAAATAAAAACTGTAACGGAGACACTAGCTGCAGAGTTACAAATATAAGAACTAGCATTAAATAGAAATTATAAATTATATTTCATGAAAAAGATGCCAAATTCTGACCTCCATTCCAGGATTTACAAAAAGAATCCCTCGAGCTTCTAAGCTCATCAATGCATGAGCTGTGATAGTTCCAAAACCCATGGACACCTGTTCAATTAAATAAACAAAATTGGATAACTACAGGAAATAAAAACCACACAACCCAAACAAGCTTAATGATTCGAAACACGATGCATATTGTGTGAGTAGGAACTAAGTGTAGAGGATGAGCAGCCAAACATACCAGTACTCCTTTCCTGACATTACCAAGAGGGCCTCGAAATTGTTCATATGCTGCAACATTACAATAACATGCATATTATGAAAAAATAAAATAATTAAAAAAAACTACTGATACCAAACTAAGCCGTTGCAAGAAGGGGGGTCAAACAAAGTGTGGAGAGTTAGTAAAATAAGAGAGTAAGCATAAGCTCTGTTGACACTTAATAAGTAAAACCTCGTGGAAGCAATTAAATAACATGATTTGCAAAAACATAAAGCAAACAAATTGAAAACTCAGCATTACATGCCAGTTCAAAGAAAAAGATATTAATTTATGCAGAGAATTGATACCATGGAAAGCACGATGCATGAATCCAGTTCCACGTGTGTCACTGCTGAACACACTCCTGTACCCAACCAGACCCCTGAACAAACAAATTCAAGAGTTATGAAAGTTTTTGCATGCTTCATAATATCTGACATCACTGGAACCATCATACCAAAGCAGTTATATCTCCATTGATGACAAACGTTCATGAACAGAATTTCAGAAACTACTCAAGTGACTCTCTGGGATACAACCACAATAGGGAAGCAACCAGAAATCAGGACTATTAATTAGTGAGATATGCCTTCTGGATTCAACCATGATACCAGAAGCTATTTATGACAGATAAATATTATAGAAAAATTAAGCGTGTGTTTAACTGATGTCCAATATTTGAAAAGATTCATCCCACTTTATCTCTTTCATGGTCATCCAGGAGCAAGATTATTTTGGAAAGCCAACAGGAACACAAGTGGTTATCATCTCCCCCGAAATGGCAAAGGGAAGGATAATAAGAAAGAAACATGAGACTTGAGAATGCAATTTCTTCAAAACCATGCATCTATAGTATTTCCACTAAATACAAATATATTTTACCTATGACAATAGAATACCAAAATTAGTACCATTTAAGGGCTGGGTGAAAAACAGATCAAAAAGATAACTTCAAGAGAGAAAGATAACTCAGCTAACCTTGATGGACAAGTCAAAGTCAATCTAGTTCGACCAACGGTTCCAGGTACAGGACCCATGTCAGTAACCTCAGCTCGTCTATGAGATAAGGCCTCCATTACCAAGCCAACATGCTCATCATTAACCTGGAATAGATCCATTAAGTTTTTACAACATAGAAGCTCAAACTCTTGGAAAACCATACGATGAATGGCAAGTTGAATTATTACCTCAATTGTAACTTCTTCTACGGGCTCAAGCTTTTTACCACTTTCAGTTTTATACCTAATAAATCCATAGAAAAGTTCACTAAACCAGTATACATAAACATAAAAAGATACACGAGCTCAGACATCGTACAGTGTATCACTTCACATTCAGAAACATTAAACCACTAAAAAGTACCAAAAAAATGTCTAGGTCAAATATTTTAAATGGGTAAACCTTTTACAAGATCCATTGGATGAGAAGAAAAATCCATACAATGTGATTGCATGGAAAACAAAAATAAAAGATCAGCCTTCACAACTATGCTAAAAGACACAAGTTCCATGCTTCTTGGATGTTATTCATGAACTTCATTATTTGCTAATACAAATTAGAATGTTGATGTTTCAGGAATCATATTAGCATTGTTATGTGGCAGGGACTTGTACAATACCTAGAATAGCAAACAGGGACTATTAGCGTTCTGTATCACATCATATTATCACATTACTAATATAATATCCTTTTCTATCTTTTGCAAAATTTCTGTTAGATTCGAAACCATTCCTGAGGCCTCAATTATTTCAAAGACGGTATTATTAGACTTCTATAACTAAGCACTTAAGTATTTGATTCTTTCAAATATACAGTAAATACAAAGCTTCCAGCATTTACTCAATATTTAAATAGCATGCAACACCCATATTGAGTGCTAGACAAGCAAGACCGAATCATGTCAAAGCTGATAACAAGACGAATAATTTGGAGCTTATTCAGTCCTTAGAAACTCACATGACTTTAGGTGGAGAGACAGATAACTCAAATCCTTCACGTCTCATATTCTCAATCAAAATACCTGTTAAAAAAGATGCCATAAGCAGCTGTGTAAGCACAGAAAATCATGGAGTTTTTGTATAAACACAACAGAGGATCATACAATTTAAAAGAAACAGGAACAAACCTAGCTGTAGCTCTCCTCTTCCCTGAACTTCAAACGATTCTGATAAGCCAGGAAGCACATTAATGGCAAGGTTGGTTTCAGCTTCAGCCATTAGTCGATCACCAATTCTCCCCCCAGTCAACTACAGAAAAGTTCATCATTAACCTATACTCAATAAAGTAACCAACAAGTACAAGCATATCATATTTTTTTATGCAAAAGCTAGAAAATACTGCTTTAATTTAAAGAAAACAAAGGGTAGGTGTGAGTTGGGAAGTTGGGACTTGTGAAGCATACCCAAAGCTTTTTACACAAGCAACAGATGGAAGAAAACGAAAGTAAAAGTAAGACAAACACCAAACACCACTTACATGAGTGCCGTCACGACCAGCCAATGGGGAGTCATTCACACCGAAAGTCATAGAAATTGTTGGAGGGTCCAATTCAACTGTTGGTAAAGCAGACATAATCTGGGATAATAAAAAACATTTCCTCAAATTATGAATTACATGCTCGAAAAGTTCATGAAATACAAGACATTTAGTTGATATTGAATTGAATATAAATTTAATAAAATATCACCCAGTAAACAAATGGCCATTTTGTTAGGAAATTTATTGGAAAAAAAAAGTACTACTTGAACAAACAGTAAATGCCCAGTTACATATCCAAGTACATTCGTAATTTAACTTTAAATTGTCAGAGACTGAGATTAAGTTAGCTGAGAATATATTTTATAAAAATTAATCAAATACAAATAATTTTTATAAACATACAAATAAATTTATCTATTCATTAGCTTATAACTATTTAAAATAAAAAATGTATTGGAGACATCAATGTCCATAAAAAAGAAGGAACCAAACCATATGTATATACTGAAAAATTAAATACCTCCACAGTTGCCACTGTATGGCCTATTGATGGACTGGACAGGCCAGCAATTGATATTATATCACCAGCTCCAGCACAATCAGTTAGAACCATGTTTGTACCCTTCTTTTTCATCAGTTTCACCACCTAAAAAATGAAAAATCGTATAAAACTGGAGCTTCCAGTAGAAGGTCAAGATATCATAATCTAATATAAGCTATTACTTTTTAGCAAAAAAAAACAAAAAAAACTACACTTCCGTTCAAGCCATTTGTAAATAATTAGTACTTTAAGGAATTTCTTAGTTCTTATGATTTCTCTACATTTTGAACATAACTATGACTTTTAATTGCCAAGAGCATACAATAAATCTAAAGAACAAAAAAACATATATCTACCTACATGTTTAAAAATCATAGATTATGTTCCATAAAGTGTTGATTAAGAACATGAATGATATCTAAGCATGACAATTATTGACCTTTTCACAGACACTAACTGTAAAATGTTGATTTCAATGATGGATTTACTGTTGATTTCCCTGCTAGTCGTAAAATTCAATGTTAATATATGTTTGGATGGAAATATTAGACATATGTAATGTAAAGGTTACTTGCTTATTACGCACTTTATTCTAAACCAGTAAAAAGTATGTGTTAGATATTTGGCAATAAAAGACACCCCACTAAGAATAAATGAAAACATTCTTCCTAAACAATAAATACTGTTGGAATTCAAAAGTGCATTATGTCAGATTTTCTCATGACAGATAACACAAACGTTTAAAATGTATGCAATAATACCACCACCAAGTTCTACAAATACAGCAATAGAATGCGAAAAGAAAAAAAAGAGTAATTACTGGTTAACTTCACAAATTACATATTAGCTGAAGATTACCAACAATAATATTATTAGTACCAATCTATAATAGCAATTCCACGCTTCTACACCCACAAACCTTTCCATCTTCAATCTTTTCAGCGCCAGAATCTTTATTCCGTAGCCCATGAACCCGGTCACCAACACGAACAACCCCAGATGATATGCGTCCAGTCAAAATTCGCCCAAGATAGAAATCACGTTCCATCATTGAAACCTGAAAAGCACTATTAAGCATGGTATTTCACTGATCCCAAGTATGCATATAAAAAGTACATGAACAAATAATTCAAAGAGGATACAAGAGAAACAGATTTCTAAAGCCATTATGCTTTTAACCTGTGGGCTCCTACAAGGCTAAAATTAGCTGTAACACGTATTATTTGTATAAGGTAGATTATCTTAGTGATGAACAAGGACCCTGTGTAATGTCCACAATAGTCTGTAATCCCCTAACACGCTCATGAATCCAGCGTATCCATGTTGAAGACATATCTAGCACAGATACGTCTAAAATACTTATTTGAAGTGTGAATAACAAAAAAAGATATGCAAATATCAGGCACAGATATGCATAACAGCTTTTAAAATCAGAATAAATAGTCACGGTTTTGAAGGATTCATTTTCTAATTTCTTTTAGATTGAGAGAATATAATAGAGTGGGCAGATACACATAATAGAAATTGATAAACTAAGTTTGTTATCAGAACAACTTTGAAGGATAAAATTGTACACATGAAACGTCACTTTCAATTTTCCATCAAAAATTGTAGTAAATGAAAATTATTTGATGTGGTGCAGCCATGAAAACAATATGAAGTGGACAGAAAACTATTTGAAGCGGTGCTCATGTTCAATATTTTTATTCTTGTCAGTGTTTGCAGGGAGTGCTTGACATAGTATATTTTTTGTTTCTTTTTTGTCTTCTTCCAAAAGTTTTTTTTTTTTTTCCTTTATAGACTACTTTTTTCATTCTTTCCTATTATTTATTTTATTTATTTTAAACAGAGGCAATATTATGATAGACACCAACTGGTATGAGAATAAAAACTGAATTTTATTCAATTGAACTGATATGGAATTACATATACTAACGAACAATGTAAAATTGATTGAGTGCAAAGGTTCCCTTCCAAGATGTTGAGAGCTTGGTTTCTCCCTTTCCGAAACCCACTTCAGAAAAAAACTGAAAAACTGTCCCCCAATCCCCCACTCCTATTTTTTTATTCTGCTTCGAGGCAGTTACACTTGTCCCTACCAATAACTGCTAAAATAATTAATAACTTTTAAAACAATTCAGTCCTGTTAAAAAATCCAGATTCTGACTCTCCTCTAATATTTACTTATAAGAGGCCTAACACAACTACTCCAATTTGTTCTGTAATCTGATAAGGACCATAAAAAATGTTAACCCGCTTCTCATTTCTCTTCAGAGCCAATGATCACAGCCTATATGGTTGTAATTTGAGATACACCTAATCACAAATAGCTAAGGATAGTGGTAGTCTAGATTGGCCAACATACTTCTTCATTTGATTATGTGCTGTGCCAAATTTCCTTTGAGATCATGTAACATTTGGTCCTTGTCATCAGTGGCCACACAATGCTTTGAAAGGAGTTGATTTCAGAGAGTTGTTGTAGTTAGTGTTAAACCAGAACTCAGCCCAACTCAACCACTTAGGCCATTGCTAAGGTTTAGTTCCCGTGAGATACCACAGATAAGTCTCTAAGCTTCGGTTGACTACCTTGGTTTGGCCATATGTTTGGGGACGGTAAACAAAGCTAAACTTGAAGTGTTGACAAATTTGAACAATGATGACCAAAAGTGGCTAAGGAATATTTTGTCAAAGCCTGATACAATAGAAGAGGGAAACTCGTGCAACTTAACTACCTCGATGAAGAAAATTTTGGCAACCACCTTTGTAGTAAAAAAGGGTGGCTAAATGCAAGGAAATACGCGTATTTAATCAATTTGTCAACCACTACTAAGATGACATCTTTTCCTTGAACCTTGGGAAGCCCTTCGACTAAATCCATCGATATATCAACCCACACTTAATTCTCCCTCATATACTCACTTAGTTTGCGCCCTATGAAATAGAGTTTGGCAGAGGAAAGCCACAAGCCTAGTACTCCCTTTTCTGGAATGATATGACCTAATTACTCCAACTGATTTTGGCTCAGAGTACATTCTTTCTTATTGGCAAACAATTGATTTCTCCTTTTAACAAAGCCAAAACAGCCCGTAAATGCCTCCAATGTTCTTCCTCACCCTTACTATAAACCAGAATATTGTCATAGAAAACTAGCACAACTTTCATCAAATACGACTTTAGCACCTCATTCATAAGAGATTGAAAGGTGGAAGGGGCATTGGTGAATCCAAAAGGCAAGACAACAAACTCATAATATCCTTCATGGGTCTAGAAGGCTCTACGGCAGCATTTAAGAAGGAAAGGTAATATATATTATTTTTTTAATAGAATTTTACAATTAGGAATTAGGTATTTTAATTTCCCTTTTTTTAATAATTGTATAATATGCTTTTTAATATTGTAGTTGAAAACTAAAATTAGGGATCAATTTAAAGAATGTATAGGAATGGATCAAATTCAATTGAGACCAACCCAAGTGTATCCTAATCTAATAAAAGTAGAAGTAAAAATGCTCCAAGAAATAGGGTAGATATTGGATGGAAACACGGGACAGATATTAATAGCAATGGTAGAAAAGTGAAATGTAATTATTGCTCAAAGATAGTGAGTGTAGGAATGTTTAGATTCAAACGCCATCTTGCTAGAAGTAGGGAGGATTCAAAACCTTATGCTTTTGTTTTTGAAGAAATAAAAGTTTTGATGATGAAAATAGTTGCAGAAGCTAAGGAGGCTTCATTGAAGAAAAGAAAGTTAAATATAATTAATAAAGACTGAAGAAAGTGAAGGGCTTGAAGGACAAAGGGTTTTTGGTTTTAAAGGAAAATAAAGAGTTGGTAGTAGTAAGCGGGACTCCAAGTAACTATAAATCAAATTGATTAAAAAAGGCATTCTATTTGTAACTTCTAGGTGAATAGTCCTGAGGGGACTATTTTTCTTTATGCACTTGACATCTCAGACATTTCAATAACAACTGATAAAGTATTTAAGATGTTGGATGATGTTGTGGAATTTGATGGAGAAGAAAATGTAGTGCAAGTGACTATGATAATGCTACAAATTTCAACGCAGACTTGTTAATGCAAAAAAGGGAGCAATTGTATTGGACTTCATGTGTTGCACATTGTATTGATTTGATAGTTGAAGATTTTGAAAAGAATTTGAAGGTCCATCAATTGACTATCAAGAAGGGAAGAAAGATTATCACCAACATTTATGGTAGAACAATGTTAATTACTATGTTGAAGAAGTTCACAAAAGTAAGAGACTTGATAAGACCGAGTATGACGATATTTGCCACGGTTTGTTTAACTGTAGCTTGTCTTCATAAATTGAAAGCATCATTATTAACCATGTTTAGCTTTGAAAAGTGGAAAAAGCAAGTTTGGAACTTCACAAAAGGGGAGAAAAGTTGAAAAGTGATATTAGATAGTCGATTCTGGAAGAATGTCTCCACATGCTTCAAGTATAAATAAGTATAAACAAGCCCCCTTCCTCCTATTTTACTAATAATTGCTTAGATACGATTACCCTACTAGTAACTGCTAAAATAATTAATAACTGTTAAAACAATTCAGTCCTACTAAACAATCTAAATCCTAGTTTTCCTCTTATATTATTTAATTATAAGAGGCCAAACATCTTATACTTAGATGACTCCGTAAAATATGTCGGCAACAATATCAAATTCTTCTAGTTCTAACTTAAAAATTCCAAGTTTTTTTCAAAGATGGTCAACAAGTTGATTATATCATTTTATGAACTTATGTTAGTTTATTGGATAAAGGAACATTCAACTTATGTATGGAGAGGGCATTCAACTTAGAAGAGAAAGACAATCTCAAAGCTCTCATAGATAGAATGTTCTATTCTAATGAGTTAGTTTCTGTTGGAAGTTCCACATCGACTAGAGATAAGGCCAATTCACAATATATAAGTGAGGTGCAAACCTCACCTTACAAGCCGGTTTTGTGGGGTTGAGTTAGGCTTAAAGCCCACTTCTAACATGGTATCAGAACCAGGTTAAAGCCTATCCTAGCGAACTTTCTTGGACATTCTGTTTCACCCAATATCGGACCGTTAACGGACCACCCACTAATTTCTTGTCCCATGCACGAGATACCTCGGCGTGAGGGGGTGTGTCGGAAGTTCCACATCGACTAGAGATAAGGCCAATTCACAATATATAAGTGAGGTGCAAACCTCACCTTACAAGCCGATTTTGTGGGGTTGAGTTAGGCTTAAAGCCCACTTCTAACAGTTTCCAACCTTGCATGAAACCCTTATTATGTGACATCATATTTGTTTATTGTTGCTTGTTGTTGCGGATAAATGTTTTGCATCTTATAACGATGATGAGAAGATTTAAATCTTAGAAACATTCCTTGCAATCCATGGTTATTAGCAAAGAATGGAGTTCTTATAAAGAGAATGATGTGAGCAAGGCTCAACATGTCAAACACCTAATTTTGAATATTGTATGGTGGGACAAATTTGCATATATCTAAGCTTTGACAAAGCCTATCTATAACATGCTTAGAGCTTATGATATAGATAGCCCCACGCCTCATTTGGTCTATGAAGTTGTTATAATGTACTAATTGCTAGGTGGACTGAAAGTTGTATTCCTCTCTATTACATGGCTAACTCTCTAAATCCTACTAGGTAAATTAATCCTATCAATAATATTTTATGTAAATAATTAGACAATTACTAACTTTAATGATATAATTTCTTTCTCAATTTGTATTTATAGGTATTATAGTGAATAATGGCTTCAAAAGACTTCAAATAGGATCCCCAACATGAGGATGAAGAGATTTCCAGGGAGAGGAATAAGTGTTGGAAAAGGTTTTTCACAACTAGTGAGGATAAAAGAAAGGTTGCACTTGAATAGGTTGACTTCTCATCAAAATCAAATTACTTTGCTTCTTTTGACTCAACTAAAGATAGGTAGACATTGGATCCTAAATCTTCATGAGTGATGCATGGTTCTTTTGTCCCTCTCCTTCAAAAGCTAGCATTAAAGTTTCTTGTGCAACCTTTCTCATCATCTTGTTGTGAAAGAAATTGGAGCACCTATTTATTCATTCATTCATTAAAATAAATAAGTTGAATCCCAAAAGAGTTGAAGAATTGATTTATGTGCATACTAATTAGCGGCTTTTGGCTAGGAAAAGTGAATATGACCAAGAGAGCACTAAGTTGTGGGACATTAGTGGAGATGCATGGGATGGGATGACTTAGATGTTGATGACAACCTTTGAGTGGCAACATTCTCTCTTGATGAACCAAATATGGAAGTTGTCTCATTTAAAGAAAGGAAATAAATTGATACTATTCCTATTACTAGGTAGTAGGCAATAGTAGCAATTTACTATTTCTATTTTATGTTTACCAATGCCCAATTTGGATAATATTTAGTAACGATTTTCAAGTTTAGTATGGCTTTTAAAAAGAATACAATAGCATTTATTTTATTTGGTGAATAATATATATGCACAAATACATAATCCAAACATGGTTGAATATATTTCTCATGATGAGACAAATCAACATATCAAAGATGTGTTGTGTCCGATACTAGTATAGCATCCATGCATCATAGGCAATGGTAATTAGAATTGAGTCATCTGAATCCTCAGTAAAAATTGCACTTGATATAAGAAATAAGTGTGTTGGAAACAAAAGGAAAGAAACACTGAATCAACAAGATAACTGCCCAAAAGGGCAACTCCTTAGAAAATAAAAATAAAAAAATTTATCAACATTCTAAATACTAACCAGCATTTGGAAAGGCGCATCAGTGTTTGCATTTGGTGGTGGGACATGTGTTACAACTGCATCAAGCAACTGTGACATATTTTTGGTCTCTGCAGGAGGATCCTTGGTAAATGTGGTGGACGCCCATCCTTCTTTAGCAGAAGCATAAAGAACAGGAAAGTCTAGTTGTTCCTCTATACACACAAGTACAATAATAATCAAATCCCAGAGAACGGAGTTTAGACTACATAACATTCAAGTATAAATAACTATAATTATGAGATATTTCCATTTTTTTACCTGTAGCACCCAGGTTGGCAAATAGATCAAACACCAGGCTCTCAACTTCATCACATGTCTCTTCAGTAACTGTATAAAAAAATTAAAATTACAAGAGTTATGTCACAATTTACAGCTACCGAAGTACCCAATAGATACAAATAAGAAATATATAACCATCAACATAAATTTTATCAGCTTAACTGCATTTTAGGTCTACATATCATATCCATTTCTTGAATTTGCGCACCCCCATTTTTTCCTGAATTTTTGATCCCCTTATAAAAATCACATCCAATACTTTTACATAAATGCTAATGTATATCGGCACTCTAATGCCATGCCAAAAACTCCATAAGATATCAGATGTCAAGTTAATAAAGGACCAAACTAAACAATTCAAATAGTGGGAGATCAAAATTGCACAGTAAAAAAAATAAAGGGGGGACGAAATTCAAGAAATTGATAGCAAGGTGTCCAATTGGGCAATTAAACCAATTCTATTTTGTGAAAATAAAAGGATAATACACAATTGGAGGGTCTTATTAGATCCCTCTCATAACCTTCTATTTATAATGATAAAAACTAATACAATGGAAGATGAAAGATCAAAAGACTACCCTAAATACCTAGGCACAACTCATAGAGTGCACTAGACTTATAAATACAGCTGGAAGTAGTTCCCAACACACCACTCCCTATTTTAGACTTAATAATTACTCTAACATAAATTTAATAATTATTTCAACACTCCCCCTCAAGCTGGAGCATACATATTGTATGTCCCAAGCTTGGAATAGATAAACTCAATCCAAGTTCTTCTGTCAGCACATTTGCAAGCTGATTTGATCTGACAAACATAGTACAAACTTCTTTGACAATTTTTTTCTTAGATGAGACAATAGATATGGGAACCTTGACACAGCCAAAAAACTACAGGAATTGGATGACTATAATGGACTTCAAGAGTGTGCTATCAAAACCAAAAGAACAATTAAGTCCACATAACTCCACTGGTAGAGACGATTTGAGCACAAATTGCAAAGTAGACATCTTGCTTCACAAAATATTTGGAGATGTTTCTGTGACAAAGAAGGTTACTCACTGCCATATGACAATGGCCAGCGGACATCAATCTTGGCTGGCAGCAAACATCGATCTTGGGCTGGCAGCAATCAGTGGTAAGCAGCGATAGACTGCGGCAGACAAGATTACCATCAACAAATGGCAGCCAACAGTGGCAGACAGCAACAAACTGCGGCCAGACAATATTACCATCAACAATGGATGGTGGCTAGCAGTGGCTGACAGCGACAAACTGCGACAGACTAGATTGCCATCAGAACAGATGGTGGCCAACAGTGGCTGAGTGTGACAAACTGCAGCAGACCCAACAGTGGCTGATTGCTACACATTGTAGCAGACTATAAGATTACCATCGAGCGTGGACAATGGCAAATAGACAATACATGTATTGAACGGCGTGGCTGGCAAGGCAGACAGTATATGCATAGCAGCAGAAGCAAGTTCGTGAAGACATAATGACCATAAACAGACTCCCCCTCACGCCGTGAGCAACCTCCAACCATTAACTTTGGTAAACAGTGAGGAAATGCTAAACAGTACAGGAAAACCAAAAAACCTAGCGGGACTTTCACAAGGGTGGCTTCTGGACTTCACCGAAATGAATTTTTGAAGGTGAGAACCGACAAAGGAGGCTCCGACGAACACTATGGAGGTGGCGCCGTGACGTTCCAAGCAGCAGAAGGCGGCGCGTGGAATGCACGCGCCTGTTCGCAGCAGAGAAAACGTGGCGCGTGGCGGCGCGTGGATGAGTGTTTGGTTTCGGCACCGGTGAGGGTGGCTGTCGCTCGGAGAGGCACTCCAGATCAAGTGGTCGCCGGCGAAAACTGAGGTGGCCAGAGACGACAGCCGGCGGCGAACAGTGGCGGACGGCAGCGGAACAGTGGCAGACAGCGACGATTTAGAGAACAGTGGGAGCGGGTAGCTTTGGATAGTGTTTTATGGCAGTGGACAGCTGCAGACAGTGATGAATAGTGGCGGATGGCGGCGGACAACCCTAGCTCAACAAGTGCCGGTGGACAGACCAGACAGAAACCAGAGCGGGATCACATTGAGATACTTCAGACATGAGTCTTTGAAAGACTTGACTCCGGCAGCCGCCGGCGAGAAACACAAACAAGACCGAAAGAAACTTAAATCACCTGCTCTGATACCATGTGAAAATAAAAGGATAATACACAATTGGAGGGTCTTATTAGATCCCTCTCATAACCTTCTATTTCTAATGATAAAAACTGATACAATGGAAGATGAAAGATCAAAAGACTACCCTAAATACCGAAGTACAACTCATAGAGTGCACTAGACTTATAAATACAGCTGGAAGTAGTTCCCAACACACCACTCCCTATTTTAGACTTAATAATTACTCTAACATAAATTTAATAATTATTTCAACATATTTCAAGTAACAGCTGAGAATCCTGTGATGACTACCTGAAGGACGGTCTACTTTGTTTAAAAGAAGAATAGGTCGCAACCCATACTTCAAGGCCTTTGCCAGAACAAACTTCGTTTGTGCAAGAGGACCTTCACCAGCATCAACAACTAAAATTGCTCCCTCCACCATCCCAACAACACGCTCAACCTACACATCAACCAATCATAAAAATGAGATGAGCAACCGGATTGCACAACAACAGCATATAGGCCACCAATTAACAACAGCTCAATACTTTCAAATTCATATTTGCAGAAAACTTAAAACAAAAGGGCATCTTCAGTGACAATGACAAGCTTTGTTCAAATCATCACCTCGTTATAATAGTTTTGAATTAAAAGAAGCACTTTCCATTTTTGCAATCAAACATGCTGAACTAAAGACATGTTTGGATGAATTTCCCTATAAATATTCAATAAGATAAAACTAACTCTTACATTTTTTATTTTGAAGAAGCAGATACCATAAAACCTTCACAAGTTAGTATATGCATAAGTTAATTTTAATTTATAGAACACACTTTATTTTGGACATGTGTGGACAAGCTTATTGATATATACTTTTTAAGAGAAAGAGAAATATGAACTAAGTTTTTCTATAAACTAAATTTAGCTTATACACAAGTTGATAAAAATTTAAAACTTAAAAAAGCTATATGAAACAGTTCCTATAAATTAGCTTCTAGCTTATGGAAATGGTGGTTCATGTTTTCCTTCTTATTTTTCTCCACTAGAAGTGCTTAAAGAACTGTACCAAACAGCCTATTTCTTTTCATTTTCTTCTGCTAGAAGGTTTATGAAAAAAAAAATCCATAAAAAAACATGAACTTGACAACTACACGTAGTTCCAGATTAATTGGGACAATATTCCGTTGAAAACCTCACCTCGCCACCAAAATCAGCGTGCCCGGGAGTATCAACCATGTTCAGCTCGTTCTCCTTCCACGTAACAGACGTAACCTGAAAAATCAACCAGACGTCGTTAGCATTCTCGAATTCATATCGATCTATCCGATTCGATTGGAAACGTGGTCGAGGCGTTGGATAATTGAAATTAGGGCGCGGACCTTAGAGGCAATGGTGATGCCGCGCTCGCGCTCTAGCGAGATGGAGTCCATGGCGCGCTCGTGGGGAATGTCGGCGCCGCACTGGCGGAGGAGGCGGTCCATGAGCGTTGTCTTGCCGTGGTCTACATGGGCGATCACGGCCACGTTGCGGAGGCGGCTGGGGTCGATGGAGGAGGCGCTGGTTGCGGCGGCGGGGTCGACGGCGGGAGCGGCGGCGAAGGCGCGAGAGAAGAAGCGCGAGTGTGATAAAGGAGGGGAAGAAGGGGTGAAGGATTTTCTGGTAGAAGACCAGAGAGAACGAAGAATCGGACCCACCATGGTTTTGGTTTGAGTTACGAAGATGCAGAAAACACCATGGAAGGGTTTTAGCTTCTTCTAACTTCCAGCACAGGAACCACCACTCCAAGGTTTAGTTTAGCAAGTACCACAAGTTGCATTATTTTTTTATTATTTAATAATAATTTACTAACGAAAACACTTATTCTCCCTTTATTATATTTTTACAATTTAAAATAAACACGAATTATTATTAAATACTATTATTAAAAAATATCAAAGAATTTTTTAAGAAAAAAAATATTTTAATAATTTTATTCATTTTAATGGTTAAATTATATTAATTTAATATTTGATTCATGTAATTTAAAGAATAAGATTAATGTATAGATTCTAACGTGATGATTATTAGAATATAAATATATTAAAATTATGAGGATTTTTTTAGAATTATTAAATTAATTCTCTCATTTCTCACTCCATAGAGTTATTATAATATTTTATTAAAGTTTTTAAAATATTAGAAGTAAAATATGACTGTTGCTCCTGAAAAGTTAAAGAGTATTATGTTTCAAAAGAGAACGAAAAAGAAAATAAGAGAAGTGATTTTGACAGGAGAAGATTTTGTATTTGGTAATTCTATATCATCAAAAAGTCATGAAGGAGAAGTAAGAGAAGGAAAAACATTGATTAAGAGAATTTTGCAATAGATCCAAGTAAGTTCTTAAACTCTTCTAATAATATAATTTAAGAATCATAGTTTCTAAAAGTTCATGTATAATAGAGTAGTTTCTTAAATTGTTAGTGTGACATCCATTTATAATAGAGTAATCTACTAAAATTAAGCATCACATAATTATAATATAAAAGAGCACATGACATGAAACATATATGTACTAACTATTACAGTTATCCATAATATACTTGGAATGAAAGTTTAGGCACACCATGATGTCATAAAACATAACACAAAAGTACTATTGTTTTGCAAAAGAATTGCTTAGGGAGCAAGGAATTTAAAACAAACTAAGAGTTCTTCAAAAGGGCTCAATTGTGAGCCATAACCCAGATCATGGGGACCACTTTACACAGCAACATCTCTACCCCTGAGTACCTCCAGAGGTTTCCACATCTGCTCACACCAATAAATTGGTGATCATTGCAAAAAAAAGAAACCAAGCAAAGAAACATACACCAAAAGAAAGGGTAAGCTAGAGCAAAAATTGTTTTAGTTATAGAGCAAATCAATAGTCATATCATATTATGCACAGACAAAGCAGTAGGCACCCAAATCATGTGAAAGCAACCAATTTCAAGACTCTATGACTCAATATCCGGATCATACTCTTGATATAGAATTCTAAAGGAAGTATGCGCCTGTGCTGGCTTCTAAACTCTGCAGAGTCTAGACACACATAGGGTTAATCCTCTAATATATGTCCCAAGACTAGGACCTCCTGCCACTCTCACCATATAAATTATTCTACTCTATGTGAGTGTGAATAATTTTTAGAGTTCAGGATACCTTCCTTTATCTATACATTTCATATATCAAGGTATACACTAACCACCATCACCAAGAGTTTCCCTTGAAACTCTTTTACCAACAAAATCTACATGTCATATCAAGCATTCAATTCTCATGCCAAACCACCACCAACCATACAGTCATGTTTTCCATTTCATACATAATATAACAAGATCACATTCAATCTCATGCTTTATAAATCACATTTCAAACGATTTGGGATTTTAGAAATAAAACTGCAGCTTGTGTAAAGCTTCAAAAATTTTGTATTTATATTCAAATTAAAGATGATTGAATCAAGAACCAAATGCAATAAGAACCAACTTAATTGAATAACTATGGAGAAAGTTATGCACCAAACAAGCAACGAAGGTCAATGTTGTCAACAACCAAACTATAGGGACCTTGCGATAAAAAACTGGTCTCCAACGGTTAACGAGTCAAAAAAGTCAATTTTACTAAAACTGCGCATATCAAAAAAAGACATAGTCACCCAGCGACCAAAACATTCGCCCAGCGACCACCCGACGCTTCCAAAATACGAAAAATAACGTCAAATATCACACTTTCATGAATATTTGAACCCGTAACTTGGAAATACACAAAAAATTAACGTTTTCCTCAATCTTGTCTCATATTCCACAAAATACTAAACAAACTTAGCCAAATGAAACAGGAACAAGAAAAACAACTTAAAAAAAATAACAAGTTCCCCATATAGCATATCTCTTATATTTATCATATATCTCATATTTTCACTACCCCTAAAAATTCCCAACATCAAATATTCATAGTGTAATTATATGATATTTCATATTGTAATTATATGACTCTTAAAATTTCGTAAGTCCTATCTCATATATCTCATATTTTCACTACCCCTAAATATTCCCAACATCAATAATATTTATAGTGTAATTATATGATATTCCATATTGTAATTATGACTCTTAAAATTCTGTAAGTCCACATCTCAATTAGATTTGCATCAAACTTTCTAGATCAATATATGCAGACTTAAGCACATGTTTACTCTAACTATTAAGAAGCTTGAAATCATTTATAATTTTGGGTTTTCTTTACAATTTTAGTTATGTCATTTAATTAGGTTGGAATTGAAAAACAACCATCAATTATAACCCCCAAAGAACCAGATTTTGTAAACAACATAGAGGAAGAATGAAGGGAATATCCTATCGAGGTAATAATATTTGCTTCGAAAGATATACTCTTCAGGAACTTGAGCCAGCTTGGATAACATCTAGACAAATAGAAGCGGGACGGCGGGCAATGTCAACAAATGTTCGCCGAGGTGGACAAATATGGGTACGTATTTTTCCAGAAAAAGCTTGAAATCATTTATAATTTTGGGTTTTCTTTACAATTTTAGTTATGTCATTTAATTAGGTTGTTGCATTGTTGCAGGGGAAGGTTGAAAATCATAAGAGAAGGTAAACCATTCATATAATGGAAATCAAAGACAACATTAGTGAGAGTTAATTATTAATGGACATTAAAAACTAATAAGTGGAAATTAATATGGAATTTAATAGGCTGTGGTTGTTTAGAGTCATGCATAATTTAACATGTAAAAATATGCAATTGTAATGCAATGAAAGGATATATGAATTTTGAAAGAAAATTAAGTTTTCTCTTTGGAAAAACTTTATGAAGTTTAAAGTTACAAGAACTCAAATTTTGATCTTATCAAAATAATCTTGGTGAATAATGCCATTACTTATCACTCACATTCTCATCTTTTTTGAATGTGGCATTAATATCATTCTCCAAATTGAATATCACAATGATATCTAAAGGCGAAGCATCATAGGAGCAGGGAGAGACCTAGGCCCTCCCAAATATTTTTTATTTTTTTTTAAATTATATGTCCATTTTTTGAATTTTTAAAAATTTTAAAAATTTTGAAAATTATAAATAGTATATTTTAGAAATTGAAGATAATTAAATTGTGTCTCTTTATTTCTTTTATAAAATATAATATTTAATGTTAATAAATAATAAAACATAAAATCCAATATAATAAAAAATAAAAAAAATATTTAGGTTTAATTAGTCTTCTAGTATCTTTTTTTTGTCTAAAAATATTAAATTGCAACTAAAAAATTGCGACTAAATTGAAACTAAAAAAAAACGGGAAGATGAACTTACATTTTTTAAAACAATAACCAAAATAGTAATTAAACCAAATATTTATTAAAATATTTTTTTATTTTCTTTGTCATTGCTTTTTTAATTTTTTACAAAATTATACTTATCTCTCACTATCATATATATTTTTTCTTTTTTAAACACATACTTATTATGTTTGCTCTCATTTCTCATCTGTTTCCTTCATTTCTTGAAGAAAAAAAATGTAACTCTCTCCTGTCTTACTTGATGATGAAATATTAGTTTAATAGTTATTAAAATTATTTTTTATCTCATGAGCCTTTTGTATACTTATATTTTATGATTATAGAAGAAAAAAAATAATGTATTGTGTTTTTTTATAACCGATTTTTAATTGTAACTTGACTATAATATATTTTTCTTCTAATACTTATGTCCCTCAATATTTTATTATTAGATTATGATAAGTTATTTTTTAATATATTTTAAAAAAACATATTGATGAAGATTAGAATAATGGATTTATTTTGTAGAAGTAGTAAAAGAGAAACTTCACGTGAAGATGAAAATAAGTTAAATTATACTTCTTCACATCTTTTAAAGTATTTAAAGCATTATACTAAGAATCCAATCTAACGATCCAATTGTTTTATAGAAGAGTAATTTTTTAAAGTGTTATATACTAATGGTCCAATCAAATGATCAAAAAATTATATTATTCTAACCCCTCCAAAACTCTTGGTCAAGATCCGCCACTGACGATATCCCTTTTTTTTATTTTTTCGTTACCTAATTAACATGATCAGTAAGATAATAAGATGTTATAGGGGTTATTGGTCATTTAGTTAATAGGGAATGCTCACTTGTAGTTATATTGGGGACATCAATGAAGTTAGTCTAGTTACAAATAACATATATTCTAAGAGTCCACAATATACTTATTAATAGTCTCTTTGCTAGAGAAATTTTGTATGTATCTCAAGATTTTGACAGATCTTACAAGAAGCTTAGGGTAGTAATTTGAGGCTCACTTTAACTTATCATCATATATTAATACACAATTCAAGAGAACAATTTAGTACTATTAGATTTGTCAAAATCATACTTTTTCGACCATTTTGGAAGTTAGGATGACATTTTTACTTCAAAGGAGTATGTTTACAACAATAATTTTCATGTTAATATTGACACAATTTATTTTCAAGACTTGTATGAATTAAAGTGTAAAACTCCATTAAAATTAATAGTTGACTATGAAAAACTTTTTTATTAAATCAGAGTTACCTCAACAAACTTTGAAGAAGACTACATTAATGAAAAAAGTTAAAAAAAACTTCTCAACAAACTTTTAAGAAGGCTAAATTAATGAAAGATAAAAAGAACAAACAAAAAAAACTTCTTTGATTTAGCAAAATTTTTATTTAAATAAAATAAAAAATCGTTGGAAATATTTGCTAGTAAAATTTTATTATGAAAATACACCCTTCTGTTTTAACAATAGCTTTCTTGAGTGGTAGTTAAGAATATACAAATGTAAAAAATCCAAAAAGCGCGCCAGGTAGGGGTCGAACCTACGACCTTCTGCTTAGGAAACAGACGCTCTATCCACTGAGCTACAAGCGCACCTGATATTATAGATTACAACTTACTATTATTTGTCCTTTATTTAAAAATAACAAAAGGACTCAAACTCATCATCCCTCAGAAAAGAAAATCATAAAGATAGAAAAAAGGAACATACTCAAAGTTTTAATTTTCGTGGCAATAAAATTAATTAATAAAATGTTTGGAATACACTTAAAATTTTCCCCCTTTATGTTGCCTATATTATGAAGTGTTTAGAATACCCTTAAAATTTGTTAAAATTATAAAATTAGAAAAAAGAAAGAAAGGAGGATTAAAAAAAAGATTATAAATTAGTTGTAATAGACTATAATTGTCAAGTGTGTTGAATCTTTGAATTACAAATTAGTGGGTACATCAATGTAACATAAAATAACTTTTAACCACGTTCAAGGTTATCGACGTATGTATTATTCGGTCCTTCTTCATTATCGTTAGCTCATTGTAGCATTTGTGGTACAAAATTATAATTTGTCACGTTAATTAAATATAGAATTATATTTAAAATAGAAACTCATTATTTTTTTTAGATAAAAAAGGATAATCTATAAGTAGTAATAGCATAGAAAACAATATTTTAGAACCACGTTCATGTCAGTGATATTTTTATAAAATATTTTTTTCAACTAACAAATATATTACGGTCATATCTATATGGGAAAAGCTTCGTAAATATGTAAATATATAAGAGGGATGGTTTACTGTAAGGTCCACTTATTCTTCGTCCCATTGTTTAAGGGTCTGTCCTAATATGTTATACCTAAGGCAGGTCCATAAGGTATCCAAGACTCCCCCTTAAAGTCATTTGTTCTCTTTCATTCTCCACTTTGCCAAACAGTTCACTCACTCTCTCATTTCTCCTCCAACAGAGCTCTGCTAGGGTTTGGCTTCATCCCTCTTCAAGCTAGCTCAAACCTATTTCTACTCCACGTAAGTTGGTCTTCAACCCATATCCTCTCCTCTCTAGTCTTATTTTTCGTCGTTCCAACAAAGGTTCATCTTGATAACCTCATTTTCTATCTGTGCCAGTATTTTCCAGCTCATGAATCTGCTCCTAGAGCTATAGTGCTCAGCTGTTTGGGTGTTTGTGTCTTTTGCTAGCATTTTCCAGGTAAGGGAAGCTAGGGTTTCGTGCTTTTAATGTATCTTGCTTGTTTTTCAGCTCTATTTTGTACTTTTGGTGATTGTATGGTGTTTACAATGGTATGAAAATATATTGTGCCTTACTCTTGATGAATCTATGTGTTGACATGCATGAATAGTGGAGAAAATTTGGTATTCTCACCCACTGTTCGAGCTCTTGCCTAGGAGAAAGGAGCTCGCTTGAGCGAGAACTGGACAGGGACATGCTCAAGTGTTGTTTTCTTCTTTGTTTTTGGTGATGGTCATGTGATTGATTGAATTACTCTATATGAAACATGAATTGTGTGAATATGCATGTATTAAATGGTTTATGGGCTGGAATTGATGAGTTGGGTATGAATATGCGTATGAAACATGATTGGATGGTTGGTGGAATATTTGCATGAGATTGGTATGTATGATAAGTCTATGATTTGGTTGGTGAGACATGACTATGGTATGGAATGAACGTAATTCCATGATCCTCTTGGTGAAAGTTCATGGTGGTGACGTCATGTAATGGACGTAATTCCATGAACCTCTTGGTGAGAGTTCATGGTGGTGCCTCATGTAATGGACGTAATTCCATGACCCTCTTGGTGAGAGCTCATGATGGTGCCTCAGGTAATGGACGTAATTCCACGAACGCTTTAGTAAGGTTTCTTGGTGGTGCCTCAATATATAATTAAGTAAGGATTCAACTAAGGATTGCATCCTGAAGCTCTAAAGAGTCAGTGAGTCTCACATAGAGTGTACTGACTCAAGTGGTGAGAATAGCAGGAGGCCCTAGTCTTTGGCAGGATAATGACCTTAGATGCTTGAAAGCTAACCTTGTGCGTGGTAAGGTGAAACCCATTGGCAATGGCTCTATAGAGTAGTAGAGGCAACCATAAATGCAAGCATCCAGTGAATCTGACTGATTATATGTATCCGAATAATTGAGTCTTAGAGTCTTGCTTGTTTGTTATCACATGCTTGGTTGATTCATGTATTCTTGACTTCTAAATTGCATGTTCAATTGTATGATAAAACCTTTTTACTGTAGCTTATCCTTTTTGTTTGCTTGTGTGTTTTGTGTGTGGTTTTCTCCTTTTGCGATGATCATCAATTTATTGATGTGAGCAGATGTGGAAACCCCTAGTGGTCATCAAGGTAGTAGAAACTCCGCAACGTAGCAAAATCTTGGGTTGGATCCCCTTGCTCCAAACACTCTTTTAAGGCACTGTGGCCTATGTACTACTTTGCTCTTTGAACATGTATTTTGAATAACTGTCAAACATTTTATTCTTGTTCTTCTGTTCATGGCATCGTGGTGTGCCCTGGTTCCTTTTCTAGTATATTTTGGATAACTGTAAGGAGTGACACTTATACTCCATGACATTGCCCTTTATATGTATGTGATGTTTCATTTAATTAAGCATATTTATTAAATGGGACGTTACATTTACAATGAAACTTTATCCCATCTCTGCAATAGAGAGTGCATTTCTCGAATTATCATGACAATTTTAATTATTCGAATGAACGGAGTTTGTGGAAGTAATTTAATTTTAAATTTTATAGAACTTAGAAATAATATTTTAAAATTGGTTGTGTCTTGAGAATTGATTATTTTAATACTAAAATGTCTAAGTATAAATAAACAAATTTATAAATGACTTTCATTATTTTAAAGCACATTATATTTTTAGAAATCACTTTTCTAGAGTTTTCTGCTTTCCTTGTACACTTTTTTACCCCCTGTTCATTTGTTTGAAGATTTGAGTTCATTGGAATGATCATTTCGGCGATCTCTTTTCTTCCACTCAATCAGTTTTTTCGTTTGATTTTGCCTTATTTTTTTTCAATCTAATCTATCTTGTTCTTGCATGCAATTCTCTCTTGGTTGCATGTGTCATTTGAGTCATTAATTAGAGTCTATGCCATCAGTGATCACAATTGTATGGCCTAATTATTCTTGTGATGTTTGTAAGACTCGGGAAAATTGAATAAATAAATAAATAATTGTTTAATAAATGCGGGTAGTGGAAGCTTATATGGCATTTAATGTTAATTGTTGTGATGTGGAAAAGTACTAGCTCAAATGGTTGAGAGTACTTAATTGTGTGAGAGGACCAGGGTTTGAGTCCTATGTATGCCAATTGTGTGTTATTTTAATTTATGCATTATTTTGTTAATATATTTGAATGTTAGACGTGATAATATAATCCTAAAATTTTAGGAATTATCATAAATGTGAATTGGTTGAATTGGTTGTGCATTTGACTTGGTAATTGATGGGTTGTGGGTTCAACTCTTAATGAGAACACATTAATCTCTTTATTTTTGCTAAAATACTTGTGGTCTGAATCTGAAAGGGTGGGAAAGCCCTAGAGACAATGGGCAGCCAAGGGAGTTGGGAGAAACAACCCATAATGGCCTATGGAAGGTAATAATAAACATTAAAAAGACCATTTTTGTTTTATTTTTTTTTTACCACAATTAGGAGCCATATAAAAGAGGAGAATTAGGCAATTAGAAGGGTTTTAGAATTCTGAACCTAGAGTGAGAAGGGAGCACGAATTTTGAGTGGGAAAGTAAATTGGGATTGAGAGCAAAGTTGTAGTGGTTGAGAGAGCAAAAGGAGGGTTCTTAGATATCACAAAGCCAAGGTTAGACAACCTTTTGAAGCAAGGATTCATAGGTTAGTGGAGTTCTTTTGCGTGCTTTTATGATTGTGAATTTTCGTGTACTCTGAAATGCATGTATAATTGTGTTTGATCATGAATTTTCGTGCTCCTTATGGTATGAATCAGAGGTGAAATTGTTGCTATGTTGTTTTGGTCAATTTGTTATGCATTGTATGGGAATTATGGGAATTTGTTGTACTATTGGTGTTTAAGGTCTGATTTCGCAATTGGAGTGACCAATTTGATGTTCAAATCACGCACAAAATGTTAAATCTTGTGATGTATCGCTTGGCTTGGTTGAATTGGTTTTGGGGCTTTTGGGGATAGGTTTATGCGCGCATTACAGGGAGAATATTTACTTTTCTCGCTCAAGCTAACTAGGCTCGCCTAGGCGAGAATAGCAGAAACAAAATTTTGGGTTGTGTCTACACATCTCGCTCAGGCGAGAAATCGCGTAGTGGTGAGGTTGTGCTCGAGGGGCTCGCTCAGGCGAGGAGCCCATCGTTTGAGCGACAGAGTACCTCGCTCAAGCGAGAGGTACTCGCCTAAGCGAGAAATCGCAACTGAGGAGTGTGTGATCTGATGTCTCACTGCCTAGGCAAGTGATGTTGTGTTGAGCGAAGGGAGGTCTCGCCCAGGCGAGACGAGCTCGCCTAAGCGAGTCTTCGCACTTGAACCATGGTAGCACGCTCGCTTAGCCGAGGAATCTTAGCTTGAGCGAGACAGGCCTGGTCGTTTAAGCTAAGGCTTCTAGCCCAAGCGAGTTTAGTGCAGTTTGTGGGTATTGCTTGTACGCATTGATGCGAACATGGATAAGGAGATGTTATGCCATGAGCGGATAGGTTCATGGATGATGGTTGACATGTGATAGTATGAGCGGGGAGGTTCATACTCAATTACTCTCCTATGGAGATACGAGCGAGGTAGGTTCGTATGTTTCGTGCTCACAGTTGATAGATGTTGAGTGCGGGGAGGTACGTAGCTGGTGGATCACATGTGTTGGACTACGGGCGGGCAGGTCCGTAGAGTAGGACTACAAGCGGGGAGGTTCGTAGAGGCAGGACCACGAGCGGGCAGATTCGTGTGAGCATCATGAATCTTGAGTCCATGGCTAACTTTGTTGTAAATTGGAGGTTTAAAAGCCTTAGGGGTATTAAGGATGTGATTAGGATTTAACTATGAGAATATAATTGGGGTGTATTTATATTATTTAACTGATATGTTTCTTATATTTTGTTGAACTCACCCTTTCTGTTTGTGCTTAGCGATGATCGTGTATTTCTTTACACGGGAGCAATGGATGATACAGGTGATGTTGCTAACACCTGAGACGGAGAGAGGGTTATCCTGGGGATTTTGAGTTAGAGAATTCTTAGGGTTTTCATTGTTTTGGCAGATTTTGGAAATTGTAATAGAAGTACTATTAGTTTTCTTTAAATTTATGGCGCTATTATTATTGTGTTAATTTTTCCCACGTTTTGGGAGTAATAAAGTGCAATGTTTGAACTTAATTATTCTTATATATATATATATATATGGATTTATTTTAATTAAGTAATTTCCAGTAGAGATGTTACAATGTTTCTATGTATATACATAATGTATAGGTAAGTCGGTCGGTATATCTGCAACGTAGGAGGAGGCCGACACTATCTCGTCTCAGCTAGCTTTGGAGCAGGTCGTCCATATCTCGACTCAAGGAGGTGTGAGGAAACGTTTCCAACCTAGCAGGTGTAGGAAGAGATGGGCAAGTTGGCATGGCACAATGGCCAGGTATATCTCAGCCCATTTTGGCCCTGTACATCTTGACCCAATGATGGAAAGGTGGGCATCCTAGCCTAGGGTAGAGGAGTTGGTGTACATGTGTGTAGACAAAGGCGTATAATCTCAGGTAGAAAGGAATGTAACAATCATTGGCAGTTATGGTACGATGCTAATAGAGCATATTAACATTGATGCAAAGAATAAGAACGGTCTGCGAGTAATAATGACATGATTAGAAAACAAATAATATAAAATAGGGTCTATTAGCTAAAGGTGGAGGTATGCTTTTATCACTTTTTTACATATGCCCCACATCGAATTACTATTTGACTTGAGCGTTAGAGTGCCTGCATGTACCCCACCTCTGGAGTCCACACCAGAAGCAGTCACAAAAAGAGTCGGAAAGAGAATAGGAAGGAAGGTCGAAGGTTCTTGAGATCGCTTGGTTCCATACAGGAACACATAACATCCTTTGGAGTTGAATGTGCTTTGGTGTTTAGGGGTCAATAGAACTGTTTTTAAGATGAGTGAACCTAATTACACTTGAATAGTTTAGTGGAATATATGTATATGTGATCGTTTAATTTTATGTCAATATGTCAAGTTGATTGTGTTGAGTTGTCATCTAAATTGATATGTACCTTGCTTAATATGTTATAGATATGTGTGTTCTTTTTATGTGCATTGTGGTATGTTTAAAGCACGAGTTTCTAGTTTGTCTGTGGATTTGAAATGCCTCTGTGAGATCCTTTAATTGAGAAGTTTGGCCCTACTTGAGTTAAGAACCAAAAATTTATGTATTAGAACATTTATTAAGTGGGGATTAACTCAAGAGTTGTCAAATTACTCAATTAAAGCTCAAAGAGGGGTGTTTGGAGTATTAATATACCACTGAACACCACTTAGGCAATGAGGATCTCTGGTTTGACTCTTGCTAGGCGAGCACAATCCTCGTTGGGCGACACCAAAGTCAGAGAGCTCACTAACTTAGTGTCGACGGGCACCACCTAGGGTCATTGGGCACCAATAATTCAAATTAAATCCTAGGAGCTCTAGAGGTGCCTTCGTTGGGCGAACACTAGGCTTTCTAGGCGTCGAAACTGGTGTTGAGCATCATCTGTCTGGCACTAGGAGAAATTCCTTTAGGGGCATCTCTATGAGAACTTCTTTGGGTGGGACTTTTTGTGCTAGTTAGTAATAAAACTGCTTTTATTTCTTATTTTGAATGTTATGAGGAATTAGTCGATATGCATATACATGTATGAGGAGGTATGATGAATGTAATTGATTTTATGTGTGATATAACCTAAAAAGGGTGAAGTAAAGTTTTCTTGGACTTGATGTAAGGGAATTTTTGTAACGTCCCTACTGGAAATTACTTAAATAAAATAAATAAATCATAATTGAAATTCAAACGTCATAATTTATTATTCCCAAGCATGGGAAATTTTAAAATTTATACAACGCTTAAAATTCAAAATAACAAAATCCATAAAAACCATAATCGTTTTACAAGTTCTCAAAATAACTGACTAAAAATTAAAATCGTAGATAAATGATAGAGGCCGTATCCCCACCAAATTAAAACACTTAAAATGCAGTATATGAAAGTGAACCAAGTCGTCTCCCAACGACCAATATTTTCATTCAAAACTTCAATTTCCAGATGAACACAACAATAACAAGGGGGGTTGCAGATTCACACAAAATTGCTAAATTCTAATAGAAACAGTGAAACTTAATTAAACACAAAATTCAAAATGTACTGATTCCTTGATTCCACTGAAAATCCACCAATCACAGGTTACTAAATCAATTATCTTATCCAATTTACTCTCATGAAATCCAAATTAATCAACTATGCGAAAATTAACACAACTTCATTATGCCATTAAGCATAACACACATCCTTCTTTCAATTTCACACACACACACACACACACATATTAAGCAACTGTGGCCAAAATCTGAACTCACTGAGCATGCCAAGGGTTCTGAAATTGTGGAAAACATGGACCCGTGATTAAGCATCACAAATTCTATTTCATTCAAAGCTACGAAATTGAATAGGATGAAGAGAAAATAGGAATTAGAGTGCACTGCAAAACATTAACCTCATGGTTTCAATTCAGTTTCTTCAACCAATTAGAGTGCACTGCAAAACTTAGCTAGACATGGAAAATGGAACAATCAACCAATTCGAATCTGAAACAGAACATCAAACTCAAAATCCCTAAACTATGAATTCTGAAAACGCAAATTAAGAGCAAAAAGAGAGATTTCAAAGCTTCAATGGAATGTAAAACGGTGTTGTGATATATAAACACGAAAACCCCATTAATGGGTGGTGTTCCAAGTTTATAAAACCCACAAAATGAGCTGCCCAAGATAGAAAACGAATTCAAAACGTAAAATCTCAATGGGTGCAGTCAAATGTGCATAAAAACGATAAAAACTACCCAAAAATGTGAAAACCGCAAGGGGCACTTCCATGGAAGCTTGGAGAGCGAAAATGGAGGTTGGAGAAAGGTAGGTGATGAAGTGTGCGGCTGGTGCATGGAAAAGAAACCCTATTCTTGTGGTCACCTCAAGTCTGCCACTCATATTTACAAAATTGCCACTCTGATACTCAAAATTACAAAAATGCCACTCCTGGTCCTCTAATGTTGACCCATTCACTCTGCTGACGTGAAAATGACATGGAAATGATGTGGCAACTCTCTTCAACTGAATATTGATGTCCAAGCTCCAAAATTGCTTCACCCAAATGCCTAAAAATAATTATCTTAAATTACCCTTTTGGTCCCTCTATTTGTCATTAAATTTCATTTTGGTCTTCACGTTTTTCGTTATCTATATTTGGTCCTCATTTTCTTAAAAATGACTCAATTTGGTCCTCACCGTTAACTTTGACCAGACGGTGTTAAAATCAATTCCACGTGTCAATTTTTGGTTTTTTTTGAATTTTTTGAATTTTTTTTTGAATTTTTTTTTGAATTTTTTTTTTGAATTTTTTGAATTTTTTTTATTTTTGACACGTGTCATTTCACCGTTGTGCCACGTGTCAAAGTGACTCGATTTGGTCCCTATATTTGTTTTTAGTTTCAATTTAGTCCATTTTTGTAAAAATGAAGCAATATTGTCCCTCCTTAGATTTAGACTCAATTTAATCTTTGTATACAACTTATGATGATATTCTTAATCAAATTGACATTTTTATTAAATATTTATAGAAATATTTTTAAATAATTTTTTTTTAGTTTTATTATTAAACATAGTTAAACCCCAAACTTAATTTCAAAAATTAACAATTTTGTCATCATATATAAAGGCATCAAGTGTATCATATTATACAAACTTGGTGAAGATTAAAAATCAAATAATTTGTCACACATAAATTTAGGAACTAAATTTCAAGTTCAAAACAAAATCAAAGTCTAATGTTTTGTGTAGAATTTAAAGTTAATTTAAAATATTTATAGAAATATTTAATAAAAACGTTAATTTTAGTAAGAATATCACCATAAAATTTATTAAAAACTAAATTTAGTGTCAATTTGAGGAAGAACAATATTGCTTCATTGTTACAAAAATTGAGACTAAATTGAAACTAAAAACAAATATAGGGACCAAATTGAGTCACTTTGACACATGGCACGACTGTGAAGTGACACGTGTCAAAAATAATTTTTTTTAAGAAAATAAAATTAAAAAATTAAAAATAAAAATTAAAAATTAAAAATTAAAAACCAGAAATTGACACGTGACGTTAACTTTAACACCGTCTGGTCAAAATTAACGGTGAGGACCAAATTGAGACAACGAAAAACGTGAGGACCAAAATAAAATTTCATGACAAATAGAGGGCCCAAAAGGGTAATTTAACCAAATAATAAAAAACAAAAATTAGGCCAAATAATGTGAAATTAGTCCAAATTCGAAACAGTGGCCCAATAAAGCCCAACAGATGAAAAATACTCTAAAGATGAACAATTAAGCACTGAACAACTGTCTAATGGGTACACAAAGGCTAGTGGAATGGAAGAAAATAATGACTCATCAATAAACATAATCTAAAACCCATGCTAGCCCTCTCTTCGTCTCTAGGCATCACCAGCATTACCTGGAATATCATCTGCGCCCGTGTGACAAGTCACACAATCATCGCCAAACACAAACAAAAAATGTGAGCTCATAAACAAATAACACATAATTTGATAAAATAAAGAATCACCCAAAATACTTTATTTTAGTTAATTCTTGGCCAAGAACCTTTATGCCCCAAGCTTTTCCAACCTACAAGTGACAAAAATAATTGACCATATACCCAGGATATAATATGCTTCCACGAACCTGCTTGCTCGTGGTCCTGTCTCTACGAACCTCCCCGCTCGTAGTTCAACTCTATGGACCTCCCCGCCCGTTGTTCAACTCTATGGACCTCCCCGCCTGTAATCCAACACACGTGATCTAACAATTATGAACTTCCCCACTCATAGTAGCCGTCAAGTGTGAGCACGAAACATACGAACCTCTCTGCTCGTATCCTCACATGAGAGCATCATAATATGAACCTTCCCGCTCATATTATCACGTGTCCACCACCAGCCATGAACCTACTTGCTCATGACACAATCAAGCATCTCCTGGTCTAAGTCCCACATCACGAACATCCAAAACACAATTTAAAAGAACACATTGCCCTCTACACTATCGCCTAGCACTGTCTAAGCACCGCCAGACGACAATCCTACACAAACCGCTTGGCAGAAACCTTTCGCCGCTTGGCGCCAAGCTGCATGCAGGCCTATTGTCTCAAAGACTATCACCTGGCAGTTCACTCCTCACTGCCAGGCGCCACGCGATCTAGGGACTTCCCTTGTAGTCCTATCGCTTGGCAGCCTCCCTCATGCTGCTAAGCGCTATACCAATAGCGACACTTTACTGATGTAGCACCCAAAACAGATTATAACTTAATCCAATTCATCTAATTATAATCGCCCATATTCACAATTGATTCCCTAACTCCATGCTTAGTGTCCCACCACACCTACTTCAAACTTACATACCTAGAACCATAATTTTGTCTACTTACTGTTTAAGATTATTGGTTGCAAGTTGTTTAGATTAATTATGATAATTTTAACTGGTTCAAACTAAGTTCGGAAACTAGTTTGAATTGTGGTCCAAAGAGCTTGCCATACCTGTACTGGTGCTAAAACCAAGTATCTAGAGGGGATGTTGGGCAAGGAAAGGCTCGAGCAATAATGTAGGGTTTTAATCTGCTAAGAGTTGAGAGATCACCTTGGTTTTAGATTTCCTAGGTTCTAGATAGTAGGGATGCATCTAAATCTACCTAAAAAGAGTGCTTCCAGGGCAATAATTTTGAAGAATTTTTAGACAAAGAAAGGTAAATTATAATCTGAAGAGAAAGGGAAGACAAAAGCACTCAACCTTGTCCTCTAGATTTAATTCTCGAAATCTCTAATTAAAAATTGAATTCTAAATGAGTAATGATTGTGATCTAATAATTGATAAACATTTGCAAGTCCCTCTAGAGACGACTTTCTACTACAAGACAACAATACACTTGCTGTAAAAGGATTAACAATAAATCACCATCAACTCATCAGATGGATACTAGTAGTTGATCACCTATCTAAGCTCGCCAATTCCGAAATCATAAAAAAGGAAGGGGATATTATGGAAAGCTTCCTTGATGAGAAGTTATTGTCTATAAGAGAGAGGCATTGGTGAGCTTTGTTGGCAAAAGCAATACAAGTCTAAATGCTGAAGCAAGATTTTGATGATGATAAAAGAAGCCTGAAAGCCATCTGGAAGACAATATGAAGACTACATGTTATTATGTTTAAAGCTATTGTGTAAA
>Ga0214544_1000286_pt1 | contig 85180 bp, 42 predicted proteins | sample CNSS3metaG_FD_160074 | JGI IMG/M metagenome (GOLD analysis project Ga0214544, IMG submission 160074) | Root nodule microbial communities from cowpea collected in UCLA plant growth center, Los Angeles, California, USA - CNSS3 | ecosystem: Host-associated > Plants > Roots > Nodule | place: USA...
TAATTTATGTGAATTGTATGAGAATCTTCGTAAAATCTTAGAGTACTTTTCTTGAATGAAGTAAGAACGTAAGGAATCTACAAATAACTTACAGGGTAAAAATATGTTATTTAAAAAAAAAAAAAAGTCGCAAAACTACTTGACCTGTTAGACTAAAATATAGAAATTAAAAATATCTTGCATTTTCTCTTTATTTACCACACTTACGCGATCTTGAACATATGCCATATTTGTATATAGGAATTTTCTAACAATCTACGAATACTGTCTGTCTTACAGTCTTACAGATACCAATTTTCATAGGTTGGGTGGCTGTTCGTTTTTGAGACATTGTCATGTTAAAAAGCCATCTTCTGTCGTAAAAAAGAATGTTCTTCACAGATTGGCCTACATTTTATGATGGAATGGAAGACCAAAGTGGGTGAATGAGTTTTTTCACAGCTCAGAGAATCAAGCACGAGTATTTTCAAGAAAATTCTTGAGTGGATGTAAAAATGTTTTAAACATAAATTGTTGATTTAAAATCGATGCACTGTGATAATAAAAGAAAATGCAGGAACAATCAATGGGAAATTAGAACAATTTTCATTTTGAAGATAATTACTACAAAAAACTAATGATCAAAAAGAAGCTTTTGACAAACCAGAGTCAAATATATCTTTGAAAGTATAATTTTCTCTTGGGAATCATATCAACAAAGGAAGGTGAAGAACAACACAAGTACCCAACAATACATTTCATTATAAGTTGTATAATAGTGTTTTCAGGTGTAACAAATGGAGGAATATTGCCAAAGGGCTTGGTCGGGAAGATATAAAGCTCAGTGAGCTAAAACATTGTAGGACTCTGCCTCCTGTTTCTGCCACAAGACAAACAGGGCTTAAGAATGACTAAAGCAACAACAATATTTGCTTCAGTTTTTTACTCATTTCTCTAACCACAATTCATAATAGATACTGTGCAATGTGACTCAACTAACAGTGAACCCTGCAGAATCACATGTCTTTATTTTTTCTAAAGATGAATTTCATGCTCTAAATGTGGGAAGCCTGCTACGTGCATATGAGAATCCATTCACATAAAGAGTGGCCAAAGAGCGTGTGCATCATTTATGGAACAGCTGGAGGAAACTCTTCATGGAAATCAGATTTCCTAGTATGCTGTCCCATTGGTCAGACCATAGAAAAGGGCACCAGTTCCTTCAGTACATCTCAATGATGTTTGGGTCAAATGTTTGTTGGTCTATGATAACAAGTGACATATCTTCCAATTATGTTCTTCATAGGAAGTGGTCCCCTATTCATCATCATCACAGACGGTAAGGTTCAAGATTAACAGGAGGTAAAAGATACTAATACTTAGTTCATGTCAATATAATCTAAAGAGAATGAAGATTTGTTAATAAAAGGCAAAAATAAATGTTTCACATTTATGTATACATCAGGTGCTTCTATAAAACCATATTTTCTTATTTCACCACTCATATTTCTTCAAAACTAAAGAGAAGAACTGACGTAAAATTCATTTAGAAAACAGATTAATCATTTTGTACACCAAAACATTCAGATAATCACACCTCTCCCAAAAGATTAAAATTAATAGAAAAGGAAAGAATAAAAAGCCAGCAACATCTGGCAGTAGTAACTTACCACACATGAGAATCATAACTGTTATTACGATTATCGCCTAGCACATAAACATGGTCATTGGGCACAGTCTGCAAGGACACAAGTTGTACGAGGAAAAGAAAAATATGAATCAATGAACAAATAAATACAGAACTAATCAATCATTTCAGTTCACAGAACAAAAAAGAGATGAGCAGAACAGATGAAGGTACAGCGGTCACCATTAATCAGATATTACCGACCTTTTAAGTTAACCCAAAAAGCTTTATGCTCACAATTGTCTATTGCAATAAGACTATTAAAAGTACAAATAAGATAAATTGTGTAAAACATTCATAATCAAGCTGTTTGTAAACTTGTAAAGTGAAGCATATCATGAACTTCATTCCTTTAAACTGTCCGGCCTAAGTATAATGAATTGAGCTCGAATAGATTAACTCATTTATGTCTTATTGCCAATTTCTACACTATCATGTTCATTAACGTGATCAGTGATCAATTCATAATTGTTGAATGTAAAATAAATGAAAAAGGACCGTAACAACGAACAGGGATCTCACGGTTAATGGAATTGTGTATGTTGGTGGTTGTGCTATGAAATCTTCCTGCTGAGCAACACCATTGACGTAGAGTACCCCATGATGAACCTGAAAGATGACGGAAGATTCAAGTGAAAAAGACGTAATGCTATTTTCCTACGCTCATACAACATACTATTACTAATTGTCAGGACATAAACATATAATTTGATCTAATTTATTACCGATGGTTGTCATAAGACATGAAACTGTGGCTAGTCTGCACGGTAGACTAGATCACTAAAACAAATAATAAGAGAAAAAACAAAGCCTCAGTTTCAAAGATAGTATATTTAGAAATCAATTTTTTATGCCCTCGTAATTTTGGCATGGACTTCCAAAGTAGATACACAATGTCAGTGTAATGCAAAAAGAAAGGAAGTTTGTAGAAGAGTTATACCTCAACAGCGTCTCCTGCTTTTGCTACAATTCTCTTAATAAAAACAGTTTCTGTGTTTTCTCCATATAACTACATAACAGAAAACCAATCATGTAATTGAATTGGAGATCTGCAAGTAGGCTACACAGATTCTATACCATTGCAACATACCTGTGTTGGATCCTTAAATATTATAATATCATGTATAGAAGGATTCTTGATATAATATGAAGCCTGGAGAAACTTACAATAAAAAGATAATTAAAATTCAAAAATTAGAATTGAGGGATAAAGTAGAAAAATAGAGATAACAATTGATCCCATTTCTGAAAGTTCAGCGAGTAAAATGATTCAAAGGAAATTTAACCTAAGAACGCGATTTTGGAAGATAAAAACATCTTATGAGGAAAGTTTGTAAATCGAAACAGCTTAATTTTGACAAACGTCTCAGTCAATTTCAAGATCTTTTCCTTCAATCTTGTGCACTAAATTAAAAACTAAGAATAATAAGAGAAAAGAAGATAACTAAGGACAAGGCTAGCCATTAGATAGGAATCCATTTTGGATTGAAGTAAATTCAATTTGGCACAACCAAAACTGTGACATTGATCGAAATCCCAGTGTATACAGGTAGATCGCGATCCAAAGAAAGAAAGAAACAGAAAAGGAACAAGAGGAAAAGCAGAAGAATATCGTGCACCTTTTCCACAATAATTCGATCACCAACACGAAGAGTGGGGAACATAGAAGAGGAAGGTATGAAGCGAAGCTCGGAGAACGTGGACCAGAGAAGTCCAACGACCATAAGCCTAAGGAATCCGTCGAGACCCGGCCATCGAAGGAAGCCCCAACTCTGACACGGCATCCATCGAAGCGAAGGATAACTTGTTACGAAGTTGTATATTGCAGAAGGCCTCAATAAGCTCATGATGCAAACTACATCCACATAGCAGAAAAATAAATGAAGAATCAAAGTCGTGGTTCAATTAAAGTAAATTGAAAACGCAGATGAAGGTCGAAAAAGAAAACCAGAGTGTGAATGGTGGTGAAATGAGTTTCCACTTGAGAGGAGTAGTAGCAGAGAGTGGTGAGTGAATGGTGCTGTGATCTCTGCGAAACAAAAGAAGTTTGAACTTGTGTGTATTTGACTGGGAGATATATGGTGGAATGGAACAGTAACAGTTGATGCTTAGGGACTAAGTTTCTACGCTCAAACGCGCTTTCTTTCAATAATAATTTATCCTTATCTTTCAACCCAAAAACGGATTATGTACTACCAAAACAAACTTTTCTTTTCTTCAACTCAAACAAAAAATTCTAACATGTAACCACTCTCAGTCTTTGAATTTCTTTTTGTACTATATAGAAAGTGAAAAAACGACTTCTTTCCTGATCAGAATTTTTTAAAAGGTTATTTTAATATAAATTAGAAAGGCTTAAATATCTTTTTCGTCTTTATTTTTGTAGTGTTTGTTGTGTACGGTTCTCATTTAGACAGAACTTTTAAAATGGTCATCATTTTTATCTAATATTTACAATGATCACCATTTCCGTAATTCGTGTTTTATTTGTCATTTGTTGTGACACCGTTTAAATTAGTAACGGAGCATTGTACATGTGACATTATTTGTATTACCGTTGTATTGGAGTGTGTTACGTGTATCGTACAGATGACTAATTAACGTTAACTTCTCAATTTGGGAGAAATTTTGCAATTAGGGCTTGAGTTGGATTGCAGTCACGCTCTTCATCGTTAGAGGCGATTTCATCGTTGGATTTGCAGAGGAACCTGCTAATACTTGTCATTTTATCGTTGGATTGCAGTCGCGCTCTTCATTCCAATTTTCCAGTTAATCATCAATGAAGTAATTGGGTTTAGGATTTTCTGGGTTGTGTTTGCTCGTGGGTTAGGATTTTCGTAATTCTATTTTAGGGTTTGTTTGTGCTTGGATTGTTGTGATGTTTTGTATGATTTCTAAATTACCATACTTGTACAATACACGTAACACAGCTCAATGCAACGAAATACAAACAGTGTCACTTGTGCTCTGTTACTGATTTAAACGGCATCAACCAAATAAAACACAAATTACAAAAATGAGGACCATTTTAAATATCTAGTAAAAATAAGAATCATTTTAAACATTATTTAATCTATTTTGTGACAGTTATTTGGAGATTATGATTTTAATTCGACCTTTTTTATACAATAATAGTAATAAGAATAGTTAATATCATTTATAAGACATATGTGCATTGAGAAAACAATTAAATATTTTTAAAGAATTTCATATCATTAAGAATATGTATGATTAATAATTATATAATTTTAAATTTTAGCTATCATAAAATTTTTAGTGTCTAAGAAAATGGAGCCATGATCCGTGGCTCTGATTCTAGGAAACTCAAATTCCAACATTGATTCCTAACTAACGAAATGTCTGAATTCCTAACTAAACCTTATCCTTATACTGTGGTCGAATTTCCCTGAAAATTAGCGTTTGGTAGCACGTTTCACACCTTAGTTCCAGGGCCTTCCTCAGTATACTCTCCTCATATTCTGCGAGTGTCCTCACAGGTCCATCAAATATTAATTTTCATGTTTTAAAAGTTATAGGTTTTAATTAATTTTACTACTGTATCTTCTTTTTTTTTATCGAATTATTGATGTCATGTTTACATCGATAGAAGAGATAAACATTTGAAAGTGGTACAAATTTAAAAATATGATTAGATATCCAATTTCAACTCCTATTTCCATGTGTCAATTCCCTTTTTTTTTCAGTTTATTCATTAGTTGAGTTATCTTCTACTATAACTATTTTAGTTAAATCATTAATGTGCACCCTACTATTCAACACAACCGCATGGGCTTTTATAAGTTCACTCTTCTAGTTTTTATGCACTACCCTTTAATATGAATATTATGTTGTAAACGAATTCATTTTGATTACAATGTATTTGGTTTGTATAATTACTATATCCAAAATATAAAACTGGATAGTCTAACTATTATTATTTCTTTAAAGAGTACAAACAATCACAACAAAACTTAGAATCTTTTAATATCAATTATATATAAACGATTATTATTTCGGTAAGTTTCATTTAGTATTCAATCTAAATCCCAAAAACATTATAATACTCGATAGTCTAAGACAAATTATACGTAATTTTATTTATAGTAACTCCATTTCTAAGAGAATTCAAGATGTAATTATGAAATAAAAAACATGCTCAATTCATATAATTATGTATCAATGAAATTTTAAATAACTAACGGATTCATAAATTAATTTTGTACATATTTACTATTTTTTAACTACTGTTTTTTACATAATTACTATTATTTTAACAATTATGATACAATTTTTTTAAACCCAAATCATTATTTTAATAACAAACTTTTAGTAATAAAAATATAATATGATAATTAAGAAAAAGACCGACCCGTGCGTACGCACGGGTTCAAACTAGTTTATAATAATACACTGTCTAAAAAATATTATCTGAAGATAAAAAAAGAGAAAAATAATTAATAAAATTATAAAGAGTTCTCTTGAAAATTTAGATCGATTAAAATTTAATGAAAGTGAGGCTAAGAATAATGAAGTTAATAATGATTTAAGTGAGCTTTGTGATTTGTCAAATATATATCTAATAATGAAAATTTGACATTAATGAAGAAAAAGTGTTTCCCTATTTAAATGAAAAAAAAACGCTAAGTAATTAAAAAGTGTTTTATTCGAATAAATACATGAATATTATATATGTCATAATGTTCTTAATTTTAAATGATTATTTGTTACATTAAAGTTGTTTTGTATCTTTTCAAGTGTTAGTTAATAAGATGTTGATTGACTTACAATTTTTTTTTTCTCCAAATCGAAAGTGTTATATTTTTGCTTATAAAATATTGTTATTTGTTCATGTGATTGTAGCATTAATAATTTCGTTTTCAAAATTTAAAATAAAATCTCACCCGAGATCATCAAAATCACAATAAATGTTAAATGATTTAAAATAGTTATCTATTGAGAAGACATTATAACCGATACTGATGTTGAGATCATTAGTACTAGTGATTTTGCATATCAAAAAAAGGCTTGAAGAAATAAATTTTCCGATAATTTTATGTATTTTGTTTTTATGAGTAGTTACTGAAACAACATTGAGTTTAATAATAATAATAATAATAATAATAGAATAAAATAAAGATGGATGGATGAAAATCGGAAGACGCATTGTTAAATTTGTAACAATACCTACTATTATAAATTAATTTAATTATATTTATTGTTATGACATTTGTTTATGTATTAAATTTAAAATTTGTGATGATCTAATATAAAAAACTGTGGTGGTTAGTTCTGAATGATTTTACCTCGATTTTTAAATTTACGTAGAAGCATTAGATGCTAACATTAGGCCTCTCCTCTTATCTATTCTCCAACAATAAACCAATCACCTAAAGTACCCACACTCTTAGATTCTCTCCTTTCACTTTATTCTAAGACAAAGTAATTAATCTCCACTTTAATTTAAAAAGGTCAAAAATAATATTATGTAGTAACTGTTATTGTTTTCATCTTACTTTATTAATAAAATCTTCAGGTGACGTCACTGCAGACGAAAAACATGAGCTTACAAATTAACTTAGCCACAATGATTGAATAAATAAATAACTAAGTAAAAGGTGTTTGAAAGAAGAAAACAAAAATATTTGTTGTTACTATTTTCTAAATAAATTATAATAAAATTTTAGTGATGAAGAAAATTTGAAAGGATAAGGTGGGCCACTGATATTCTCTTCAAAGTTTCTACACAACACCCTGCACTGCACTGTCAGTGCAACACAAACTCTGTTTCATGATGAAGAGAAACCACATACCTTTTCCGTTTGTAATACTGCTACTGTTAACGCTCAGTTGTGCGGCGGAGGAGGAGGCTTCCACCACCATCATCTTCACCACCCTCGGCAGATCCTTCTACGCCTTCGACATATACTCTCTTCCACTTCATCAACAACCTCTAAACCCTAACCAAGAACTTCAGCTCACCGATGGCCGCTCCGTCAATTTCAACGGCCATTTCATTTCCAATTCTTCCGCTATTCAACTCCCTGCGCGTTCTCCTCCTCTCCAACTCGTTTACGTAACGGAGAGAAACGGATCCCCCTCCATCTACTACGACGCCGTTTATACTTCCGCCACCGGAACCAGATCCACTCAGAAATCTGTTACCGCAGAAAGAAACCAAATTCCTCTGTTACCGAACAAGCCCACCGACCCTTATCCACCCTCCATCAAAGACAGACCCAGTGTCACCCCCGATGGAGAGTTTTTAATATACGTTTCCACACACGAGAATCCCGGTGTACCACGGGCCAGTTGGGCCGCGGTTTACTCCACCCACCTCCAATCGGGCCTCACCAAGAGACTCACACCCTACGCTGTCGCTGATTTCAGCCCAGCTCTCTCCCCTTCCGGTCTCTGGACCGCTGTTGCTTCCTACGGGCCAGATGGGTGGGCCGGCGAAGTGGAGGATCTTACCACAGACATATACGTCTTCCTAACTCGTGACGGAACTCACCGAGTCAAAATCGTGGAGCACGGAGGCTGGCCCTCATGGGTCGACGATCGGACTCTATACTTCCACCGCCGAGGAGACGACCAGTGGTGGAGCATTTACAGAGCGATTATCCCCTCCAACGGTCCCGTTTCCGTTGACTCGGTTACCGTCGAACGAGTCACCCCACCGGGTCTCCACGCCTTCACACCCGCTACCTCCCCTGACAACCACAATTTCATCGCCGTCGCAACGAGAAGACCAGGCTCAAGCTTTCGTCACATCGAACTATTCAACCTGGTGAATAACGAATTCACGGAGCTGACTAGGTTGGTCTCGCCTCGTTCTCACCACCTCAACCCGTTCATCTCACCGGATGCATCCCGCGTAGGCTACCACAAGTGCAGAGGAGAACCCAACGCTCACAGTAGCCCCCAGCTTCTCCTCGAAAACGTTCGGAGCCCCGTCCCCGGTCTATCTCTATTCCGGTTCGTCGGTTCTTTCCCGGTTTTCTCCCCCTCCGGAGACCGCATCGCGTATGTTAACCTTCCGGGGATTTACGTGGTGAACCAGGACGGCTCGAACCTGCGTAAGGTTTCCAACGCGTTGGCGTTTTCCACCGCTTGGGACCGGGTCCGACCCGGGGTGATATACACAGCGATTGGGGAAACCTTTGCCTCTGTGAGCTCGCAGGTTGATATCGTGTCCATTGACGTTGATAACGAGAACAGCGTGAAGAGGTTGACCTTAGACGGAAAGAACAACGCGTTTCCGTCACCCTCACCGGACGGGAAATGGATCGTGTTTCGGTCGGGTCGGTCGGGTCATAAGAATCTTTACATAATGGACGCAGTTGACGGAGAGAGAAAGGGGCTTCGAAGATTGACGGAGGGTCCGTGGACTGACACCATGTGCAACTGGTCACCGGATGGGGAATGGATCGCTTTCGCGTCGGACCGGCATGCCCCGGGAAGCGGGAGTTTCGAGTTGTACGTGATCCACCCGGACGGAAGCGGGGTGCGGAAGGTGATTGAGAGCGGGTCGCGCGGGAGGACGAACCACCCGTATTTTAGCCCGGATGGGAAGAGCTTAACGTTTACTTCGGACTATGCGGGTATATCCGCGGAGCCAATATCGAACCCGCATCACTACCAGCCCTATGGTGAAATATTCAGGGTTAGATTGGATGGGTCGGGTATTGAGAGACTGACCCATAACTCGTACGAGGATGGAACACCCGCTTGGTCACCCAAGTATATACGGCCAGTGAACGTTGAGATGGCAAAGGGTGGACCCTACTGCTCCTTCGAAGATTGTCATTGGCTCAACACTATGCCCAATTCCTCTTCAGCTTTCTGCAGTGCTCTCTAGTGCACTTTCTAATTTAACACTATGTACCACTCCACTTTAGATGTAGCTTCAGTCTTCATCAAGCTTAGATTGTAAGCGAATAAATAAATAAATAAATAACTGCTCTTAGGCTTTACTTACTTCTTTATATTCGGTGAATTCAAAGAATGATCGCATGATGGAGTATAGTAGAATATAGTCACTCTATAATTAAGAATCAAGTCTTAGTGCAACGTAGCATCAATGTGACAGATGAAATCAACACAATTCTAATATACCATCTTCGTTTGAATGACTATACTTTAGTATAAAGTGATGTATACCATTTCAATTAAACAATTTTTTCACCACTAGATAGAAATGAATCCTAAGAGAACAACCTCCCTAGGTCTACCTTGACCATGTTGTTTACGATGGTGTTTGAGTGTCTTACTAATGTTGAGCAACGACCACATGCTATAAATAATAAAAGAAGTGTCTCAAAAGTCTTTATTTGGTTCCAAAATTTATACATTTAATATATTTTGTTCTCTATATAATATTCGTTTTACTCGATTGAATTTTAATTTTAAAAAAATGAGTCTTTATTTTTGTAGAAAGAATTTAATATGACTCATTTTTTGAAATTGGAGTTAAGGTCATTTGAAAATTTCACATATTAAAATATGGATTTATCACATGTCAAATTCTAGGTCATCTTCTATTATGAAGGTGCCACAAACTCATATTTTGACATGTGACAGATCTAGAGTTTTACACATGACCACTTTTAAATGGTGTTAACATTAATTCAATAAAATATGTCACATTGAGTAATTTTCAAAACATAATATGAACATGTTCTGACAAAAAACTCAGCGCTCTTACTGATACAAAAATACGAAGTATTCTCTTGACCTGATGTGAATTATGTACTAAAAACTGAAATATCATTCTTTGTCAACCAGATCTGTCAATTCATGCATTCTCATCAACAACACCACTGGACAATAGTCAAATGCATTCTTTGATATCTTTTTGGCACGGTACATAATGGTTTGCTTCTACATCCTTGCTTTGATCTCTCCATCATCGACTTCAACGATGTTGATTAGGCTACTAACATTGAAGATAAAAAGTCTACCACTGAATTTTGTATCTATGTCGACTAAAATCTTGTCTCATGGAATTCACACAAACAAAAAGTTGTTTTGCATAGTAGTACAAAGGCATAGTATTGTAGTGTGGCTGTTGTTTTCACTGAAATTCTCTATATTCGTTCTATTCTTTGTGAGCTTCATATCACCACTACAACTATTAAAGTTTACTCAAATAATTTAGGAGTAGTTCTTCTTGCTCCAAACCTAGTTATGCACTCTAAATCAAAGCACTTTGAAATCGATCTTCACTTTGTCTCTGACCATGTGAAGTAAAAATATTTTTCAACAAATACATATTCCAACAATATATCAAGTAGCTAACCTTTTTTACTAAACTCATTTTAGGATCATCCTTTGTAAACATCAGAACTAAACTTATGGTTGTTCACATACCCGCCATAAGTGTAGTAAGGGATATTACGTAAGGACAATAATATTTTTGACAACTAAATTTTGACAACTTTCTCTTATAACCTGAATAAGTAATTACTAATAACAGTTTATCAATCTAAATTTCTCTCTACCTATATAATGTCAAACTCTATTCTATTCGATAAGTTTTAATATTCAATTTTCTTTATCTGTCTTTGCTAGCATTTCTTTCTATCCCTTAGTATTATCTCTCAAAATTTATGAAATAATTCATAAAAAAATTATAAAAAAAATAAATAAATAACTTTTATTTTTGACTTACACAACAAACTTTATATTATATAATGAATTATGAAATATGATTACAATTGTCTTAAGAGATATAAACTTAGAAGTGATACTAATTAAATAGATATTTAAATTTAGTATTTCTTGGTCACATATGTGTACTGCTTACTCGTACTAAGTTGAATAAAAAAAAATTATTGCATAATCTAAAGATAAATTATTTATATTTAATTTTATGATTTTTTTTACACTTTAAGTAAGTTTTTAATTTAATAGTAATTTTTATATTTTGTATGTATAATAATAATATTGTTATTATTATTATTATTATTATTATACTGCAAAATATTTTGTATAATCATAAATATAAGAATAATATTATAAATAAATAACAACCACATTAGTATTTAATCATTTTCAAGCATTGCTTCAATTTATAAATAAGCTGAGTTATCACGGTTTTTCTCTAACTTGCACATACTTAAAATAATGTTTTAATTTTAAATGTTAACAAATATAGTCAACTCAATTAAAATTATTTTTATAGAGAATAAACAGCTGTTGCGACTTATTGTTCTAAATAATGTGTGAAAACGTTCTAATTTTCATCCAATTGTTGGTTTTAATTAATGGAATATAATTTTGACGTTATATAAAAGAAAATATAATGATATTGTGTGATAAGAAATTGAAATAAGCCAAGAAAGAGGACATTCGAGTTTGAAGAAAGAGATTTGGGAAAGGGTGAAAGATTGAGTAGAGATGTATTTGAAATTCAAACTTTTGTCATTTCTCTATCTTGTCATTCACTCTCGTACCTTTTCATTCCCTTTTTCCAATTTTATTTTCATGTCTGATCTTCTTTCTCTCTTCCCAAACAGCATTTTCTCTGTAGAATTGATCTGCAAGATGGGGAATATTACCAAATGGAGTGAGCCAATCTCCATTGGATAACGATCTGCCATAGATTGAAATCAAAATGCTCACTTGTAACTAAGTTTCTCATATTCACCCGGAGAATGTTTAGAGGCCCACAATCATTGTTATTGGTTAAACTAAATGTCCGACACGACATGAGTATGTCTGAGTCTCACTCTATTCTGGAACATTTTATGAAACTAATAAAAACATAAATTACTTCGTTGTGTTTGGATTACGCAGCAGGCTCTATATTACATAATAGATTATGTAATTATTTAATAAAAGACAATTACTGTTATTTCAAGATCGGATGGACCTGTTAAATCACTAATATGATCCTTATGTTTCGACAAGATTCTTATAATGATATTCTGACACTCAAAACTGGAAAAGGAGTTTTTGTTCTAGGAAATGTGGTTTAGCATCTTCTAATCATAATTTTGGCTTTGTTTTGTATATAATGTTACCAACTGTGTAATTAGTTGGTAACTCTGCATAGATTGGCGGCTCGTTAGACTTTGTCCGAAAGAATTTTTCAGTCGAAGATGGGTCCAACATGTGTTGAACCTGGGGCGAGATCTTTGCTGATAGAATAATCTTATTGAAGCAATAATCTCGGTAGCACTGTATATGGAGATGGATATGGAGATGAATCCAAATGAAAAATTCATTTCTTTTCAGAAATATTCTCGAAGTGTAGGATATAATTTGACTTAGTAAGTTTAAGGTAATCCACATTTAAATTCATCAAGAGGGATTCTTACATATTTACATGTCAATATTTTTCATCCATATAAAGAGATGTTTGTCCTTAGTTGGTGGTGGTGATGATTACGGAGATGCTCATAATTTATGTTACTAAATGGCGATAATTGTCCATAAATTTCTGGAGGATGACTCAAAATGCATACTCTCTACCTGGTGATACACTCAGTAAATTGGACAAAATTTAAGCATCGGCTCACTTAGCCATTAATGATGCTACTGAAGCTGTAGCTAATAATACAAGTTGCTTCTTGAAGCTTCTGATTTTTTTTTTTTGGTAAATTTGAGGGTACAGGAGTGTGCACCCCAATAAAAGCAGATACAAGAGTTCTAATTAAGATGGAAGGGTTGGCAACTACATTGTACAGTGTAAGAGAACCATCTTTTCTGGAGACCAGAAGTTATGTCAATCTAAGCCTATACCAACCGGAAATCAGGCTGTCATCTCAGCTCAACTCAGGAAAAATTCTGGGGGTATTGAAGGAGGGCAGTACTTCTTGGCAACATATTTGTACTGAAACACAAATAAATTATGAGAAATCACTCAAAACATATCAGATAGGAGCAACAAATTTAACAAGAAAGAGTGTGATTTTAAAGAAGAGAAGGAGAAGTTGTTTACCTTGTGCTGGCTATATTTCTCTCTGATTGCTGGCAAATTTGAGTTTATGCTGTTACAACATAGGCGGTGGAGATCCTTCACGCAAACACACAGATCAGAAGCCTGGTAGAGCGTGTAATGCTGCAATGTGGAGTTCTGTTGCAAGAAACAGAAACAGGAAGTCAAGTTTAAAAAAGTCAAAATTACTAATTGATGGTGTGCATGATCTGTTTGATATTAGTAGCAGCATACCCATGGTTTCACTGAAGGGAAAAGTATAAATTTTGCCAGAAAAATTGCGGAAGCGGCTATAAGTGATGGAGCATAACAAAGCATACTGTACTCCAAGAGAGACAATTCCGCAATATAGTTTGTCAAGCACTCAAGTTGCAGCGAAGGGACCTGAGAAAAGAAAAACAAATGAAACCCCACTTCAGAATTGGAATTCATATTAATCATCATAGTTACTATAATAGACATACAAGTGATAAAAAAGTTTAAGAATATATTTTATAATAGTAATTAAATAAAAAAAATATTATTAAATTTGTAAAATAGTATTTTTATGGTTTGCAATCAATATATAGCGGGTGTGTGGCATGTATGCATACCACAGATATGGTTTTTGTCAGTGTCTCAAAATTTACTGATGTATGGAAATAAATAAGTGCATTGTGCGAAAACTACACAACAGTCTTCGTTGATGATCGACAAATATACAATTAGTAGCTTAAGTTTTTGGTTGAATGCGTATTTGGTTCAACTTACTTTTACTTCTTACTTTATTTAAAAAATTTATCTCTGCAGTTTTATAGGTTCACGAGAAATTAGACTTTTGAAAATAAACAATCTGTTTTTCAAATTTATGCTGAAGGCTGAAACACTCACGTGCTTTTTCAAATTTATGCTGAACGCTGAAACACACATGTGCTTGACCCACCACCCCTTACCAGTTTTTCTTTTTTGTTTGGTAGTTTTCATTACGAAAACTTATAGTTTGACAACATATCATCTCCCTTAATTACTTCACACACGGTATTTATCCAAATTCTTATATTAAAAATCAAAGTTTTAAGAAAGGGCACGATGACAAGTTTACAACCAAATTATTTAAACGTCTAAACCCAGCAAAGAAGATAAAGGTACCTCGTCGACTCCTTGAGCTGCACGTACAAATCTTCTGTAAATAATACCGAGAAAGAAAATAGTTTTATATTAGAACGACTTCAAATAACTTCAAACGAAAATCTCATTGCCATCCGTTATAAAGCACAGTACCTCAAGAAACATTTTACTGTTGGGGCTGTCATTTCGAACTTGAGAAAATTTAAGACAGCAGATTCCATCTGCAAAACCTGCATCCAATGAATTTTGCTTGAGATGTGTGCTCCTCAAATACATATACATAAACAACTTGAACCCGAAAGAATTCAAACCAAACCTCTTCTTTGAAGTACGTGTTATCAGTAATGTAACAAAACTCCTCCACCTGAGGTGCACAAATCTCCTCATATTTACTGCAAACAAATACCCAAAACCAAAATCGTTACTGCATTACTACCTTTGTTTCAAAGCTAGAAACAACAATACTAGAAACCCATTAATGAGAAAACTTAGAAGGACTTGTATGACTCCTTACGAGGCAATCATCATGGAGGCAACACCAAGTAATTGTAGCTTTTGTCTGTTCATCACATTTCCTGAAAGATAACGATCAATGTAGTTTACCGTCAAATACAATGTATCAGGTACTAGTCTATACTCTTCAGCCACCTGCAATTAGAAAATTAGTTTAGCATGAACCCATATACACAATGAGGTGTGACACTGAACTGTTATTGGAAAGAACAGCAACATTCCCCAAGAATAAAAGATTACCAAAATATTCCTATTAGCAATATAATCATGTTTGAATTTAACATGAGTTAGCTATCAACAAACATCAATTACCTCCACAAGCCAGTCAATCAATATTGCACGCATGCTAGGGTTTATGTCCTTCTGAATTCTCTCCATGAAGTCTGTGGAAGGCCTTTTCTTTGCCTAATATTTAAAAAACTGGAAAAAATTAGACCAATACCAGATTCTAAAATAAAAAGCAGATATTTGAATAGACACACTGGACGTGCTTATTCTGATCATAAAACCAAAAATAACAGAGCTCACTGCATATATTTTTCAAATGTAGCTTAACCATACCTCAGATGCACGAAGGTGCTTGTAGATATCACAAGCAAAGGATGCACAGAGCTGAGGATCAGCGTAATTGTTATCAACATTGACAAACTTGTCCCCTTTTTCCAACTCAACAAGTATGTCCCTACTACAAATGTTGCCTGCAAACGCATCAATCAACAACACCAAATTAGAAGCCACACATTTAATTAAAAAACAGACCAAATAATTATATTTCTAGTAGAAATCAACAAAATGAAACCTGATTCGGAAGAATCAGATATGTTGAGATTGCTGAACGTCTTTCTCTCAATTGAATCAACAGCCGCCACATCACTATTGTCCACATATTCAATGTCAGGACTCTTGAACGAATCACAAGAAGACATCGACTCATCCATAGAGACCGACATTGCATCTGATTTACTAGGCGAAACATCCAGCACCGGAGGAGGAACAGCAACAGAGACAACGAGTGGAGGAGGAGGCGGAGGAGCTTCATTCCTCAGAGCGAGAGAATTAGCCTTGGGGAAAACAATTGCATTAGTAGGTTTGACATTCGCAAGCGTGGGCCTTTTATTGCCTGAACAGGGCAGAACAACCTCTTTCTTCGTCTTCGCGAGTTTAGCTGCGCACGGAACCTAGCAATGCGAAATTCGCAAGAAGCAACAGTTAGTGAAGCTTTTGTGGAGTATTAATTTTGCGGAATTAGTTGAAAGAGGAATTAGTACCGAAGAGGAAGAGTTGCGGTGAACGACGGTGTTGGTGAGGTTAGAGAGAGGTGGACGCTTCTTCGGCACGTTTGTAGGAGCCGCTAGAGAGGAAGAAGCGGTGGTGGATGCATGGCGTTTGGCCAAAGACGACGTCGTTGAGGAGGAAAACGACGAACGACGGTTCTGTGTGGTCATTTTGAATTCTCACTTCCCTGCCTCTTGCTGTGAACAAGATTCAAGAAGGAGGCAAGAAAGAGAACGTTACTGTCTTTTGTGCTTTAAGCTTCGAATGCTTCTTTGTTTTCGAGAGACTTTAGCAGCGAAAAGAGAGAGAGAGAGGGAGAGAGAGAGTGTGTGCGCGAATGTGAGTGAAATAAATAGAGTGTAATTTATTTATACAATTTAATAATGAGGCGGGGAAGAAGAAGGTTTGAAATGGGGAAGCATCTGGACCGTAGATCAGGGCTTGATGAGGAGCGGGGGGCGCACATGTGGACCCCACTTCTGCCTATGTTTTCAAATTCGTTTTAACCACGCTCTGTCGTTCGGCGATCTGATTGGCTGCCACTGCCACGTAAGCATGGAGAGAAGCAGAGAATTGGAGCTTTGGGTTTGAATTTGAATTCAAACGGTCACTGGATCTGTCGTTTGCAACTAGGGGACCCAAACCAGTCCCAATTCCCAACCATGATCGTGCAAATTGTTAATGAAAAATTTTCCAATTGTGCTTCATATTTCAAAATTCTTCTTCTTCAAAACACCATTTAAAACTTACCTTATTCAATGGAACAAATACTATTTTAAACACGATAATAATGCCATTTTTTGCACGTAAAATGTTGAATCACAGCTATTGAATTTGGTAAGTAATGCTAACGAGTACCATAAATTAGTACTCATATTCTTGATTTGGAGGAATGTGCTAGAGAATCAATTTCCATAAAAATAACTGTCAATTTATTTATTTGTGCGAATTTCAAATTTGTACTTGGAAATGGAATGTTAAGTAATTTTAAACTTGTCTCTTTTAAGGGAAGAAAATATTTGTATTTTCTTGCACAATACATTTGATGTTGCTCAACATTTGGCGACTTAATCAGTCGCAAACGGAAAAAACTAATGACAGGGTTCAGGATTTCGAGGATTGTGTTTGAAAATCAATCACATGCTCTTCAAAAAATTGTTAATTTAATTGGTCCAATTTCAAATTTCTGATTAAAGAAGTATCCGTTTTCAAACGTAATTTGAGCAATTTCAAATCTATACTTGGGATAGGCTACCCAAGTTTAAATCTCCATTGTTTGAGGATAGAAACTCTTTAGCGTAATGGCGTTTTTTTCACAAAAGAAAATTAAAAAACATGTAACAACATTAATAGAACTTTCTTGCCTTGGTTTTGCATATAATTCTATCGATACGTAATATTTGTTGCATAATTTAATTGCAGATTTGGTTTTCTATGTTTTTTAATATTAAGTATTATTTAAAACATGATATTTAATCTAGTTCCTTACAAAAAATATATATTACCATATAATTTTAGTGATAACGTATGTTGTAATTTATAATTAAATATTTATACTAATATATTACGTGAATAAATAACATTAGAGTTGGAATATGGAAAAAAAAAGTACATATGAACAGTAAACCATAATTGTTTATTTTTTAGAAACTGAACGATTAAATGTGTAATTAAATTTTTTACAAGCACTAAAATTGCATATTTACAATATTGAGGAGACAAAATGGTGAAATTAAGCTAACAGTATTTTGTTTTCTTTAACAAATCGTATTTTCAATAACTTATAATAATGATAAAAGTAGTAATAAGGGGAAACAAGTTTGAGATAAAAAAAAATTAACCAAAAACAATATTTCTTTTATAAATGTGTATTAAATGAATAAATAAATGAGTAAACATAAAAAAATTAACAAACATTGATAAATAATAACTAAATAATAAACATCGGATTTAAAAAGGGGAATATATTAATTTGGTATTTAAATAAGGTGAATATGTTTTGTAATTATTTAATACATTAAAAAAGTAAACATATAAGTTTTTTAAAAATATTGCAACTTTTAGAATATATATTTTAGAAAATAATTTTAAAAATTAATATAAGTATAGTTATAAACATTAAATATTAAAAAACATTTAAATGTGTGTTACCTTGGATCTCAATTTACAACACAATAGCCAACTGTAATATTCCATGTTGTGATTGAATACAATTTTAAAACTAATTACTCAAACTAAATGTATATTCAAAAGTCATCATAATAAACATACAGTGTTCATTTTGATATATTGATATGAGGAGAGGGAAGGAGGAGATTGAAAGTATTATAGGATAAAGTTAGTGTTGTTTCTTTTAGAATTTTGACTTTTTTGTTGTATTTGTTTGTATTAGTTCTGTTATGTTTTTAAGAATTTGGACTCGATTAGGGAGTCAAGTTTGTCAAATTTGTGACTAAATGAACTGATATGACATATTAAAACATTTTTTAATAGATAAATAATTAAATTACCAAATTGCCTCTTATGTTAAAAATAATGTAAAATAATATACATATGATTTATAGTTATTTGTAAAAGATAAATAAAATAATATATTTGGTGTGAAAATAAATTTAACATAAAAATAATTTATTTACATGAAGATTTAATTTTCTTTTTAATAAAAAATTTAAAAATAATAAATTTTATTGTAAGCGTACTAATGGGGTTATTAATCATTATTTGTGTTATTAATTTATTTATTTATTTTGTTTTCACAATAAGCATGAATAAATAAAAGTGAAGACATGGCAAAAGTCACAAACACATTGTTTACAAACAAAACACAATTAACATGGAATTAATTAAGTAAACTGAAAATATGGTATAACATATTCATGTACGTACACATAAGATACAATATTTGTTGTCATCATCTCTAATGCAAGTCGCATTATTCATATAAGTTTGTAAGTTATTCCAACGATATTGTGTCGACATCCTCATAAGGTGTCTAGTATAGGACGAGTGTGAAGAAATAAACAATGGCACTGTCTGAATAAGATGTCATTTGAAATGTTCATTAATACCATTGATTAGTTTTTTTTTTTTTATAGGAGGGCAAAGCGACATTCAAATGCTGCAACTTTACGGTCAATAATGCCTAACATCCTTCCTCTTTGATCATTTGCTTCGTCTAATAATTCGCTTATTCTTGAATCCATGAGTTTCAAAGACACACAAGTCAAAAGCAGCAAGAGTGTGATAAGAAGTAGTAGAAAATGAAATATAATTTAAGAACTTGAAATGTAATACACAATGCACTTACTCAATACAAGTTTTTGATTAGCTGTTAGTCCTCTGATTTGTGAAGAATTTGGTTCACATTGAAATTCACTTCTGCCATTTTTCGGTTTATATCAAGGTAAAATTGTTGAACTTTTTTTCAATAGCATCAACACATCCTTACAAGTGTTGCACCCCTCCTCAATACTTGAGTTAGAAGTTCAGTATTTTGTAGTCACTTCTGGCAAAGGATCTTGTGTTTCTTCTTCTCCTGAAAACAAGAGAAAACCAAGAAAAATGGATGAAACTTAACTTATATAAATAAAAAAACTGATTGGTTCAAATTGAAGAGCTTGCTACGAGGATCACTCTCACAGTCTCATACTTTCAATCATACAAATAGATGAGAGAACCCTTAGGGAGAAGTTAGAGGACTATAGAAAAGTCATTTCTGGAGAGATCCTGTGTTTTAAAACAATGAAACTCATTTATAACAATTTCATTTATACTAAAACATGTGAATGTTAAAACAATTGAGTATCACTATTTTTAAAACCATTATCACTTTTAAATTGTCCTAGGCTTTTAGAAGGACAATTAATTGATTTCAAAATATATATGTATATTCCTTTTTTCTATTTTTTTTAGTTTTGTATTTATATATTGTATTAAGAAAAAAATCTTGAATTAAAAAAATAACTAAAATTAAAAATATTAAAAAAACAAAGAAAATAAGAAAGTATATATATATATATATATATATATATATATATATGTATGTGTGTGTGTTTTTTTATTTTTACTTTTATATAAGATATTAAGAAAATTAAAAATTAAAAATAAATACACCATTAAAAAGAATTAAAAAAAACAAAACAAAATTAAAAAAGCTCACTTGCTGAACAGCCCAGGTTTCATTGAGAGAAAACTATTGATTTAAAAATAGAAAGCTTCAGTATGCCAAGAGTGTGCAATGCGAAAATGAGAAAAAAAATATATATTTTTTTATCTAAAGCTTTGATTTTAGACATGTGATCGTATGAATGATGTGAATATAGTTAATATTAAGAGAAAAAGTACTACAATGCGATGGTATTAAATGATATTAAAAAATAAATATCTTATAAAATTATATAACTCCAGTAATATTAAACTTGTATAAGAGAATTTATTTAAGATTTAATTATATTTTAAGTCGTAAGATTGAGATAGTTATTTTCTTTATCATGTCACCTCGCTGATATCACAACATATTATTTTATTAGTTTAAATTTTCTAATTTATAACTTTTTTAATTTATAATTTTATAATTTTATAAATTTATAAATTTATAAATTTATAATTATATAATTTTTATTTTTATTATTTTATTGTTTTACTATTTCAATTCAAAATTATATAATTATAAAATTATAATTTTATTATTTGAATAAAATTTGAAAATATATCATACTTTTGTATTTTATAAAATCATAATGATTTTATTTTTGAGAAATTATTCTAAAATTATATCCTGGGAGAGACAATTTATTGAATTTGATATTGAGTTTTGATAAAATTTTTTATTTTAGATGATATGAGAGAAAATATATTTTTTGTGTTTAATTTTTTAAATAATATTTAAAAAAAAACGATTTTAAAAATATACATTTAAGTTAATCTCTAGTGGTTACAAGAAACTCGTGACAGCACATAAACCTAAAACTAAAATTTGTGGTTAAAATAGAAGTCTTAATGCAAAATAATAACGTGTAATTTATAGTTTACCAATAAAATTAATACATTATTTTTCATATCCACAAAATTCATACAAATTTTCTCAAATAATACTTTTATTTAACTAAATAGATATTTAGTTGTTTTTGAGAGAAAAAAAAAACTTACATTAAATTCTTTGACAATTATAGTTTTATTATTTTAATTCAAAATTATATAATTCTAAAATTATGATTTTATTATTTGAATAAATTTAAAATATACCATAATTTTATATTTCACAAAATCATAATTTTTCTAAAATTTTAAGATAATAAATAATAAAATGATATGTGACAACAACTGAGTAAGTGATATAACACAAAGAGAACTATGCTAATCACATCACCAAGTTAACATAAAAAAAGTTAACAAAGTACTCAAATTAAAAAAGTTAAATTTATTGAATACTTTATAGACTAAAAAACAACAAAAATTAATCTAGAACTTAATTAGTGTTTTCAAATTAGTCACAAACTCTTAAAAGATAATTAAGCCATTTATTCAATTAGAGGACTTGAATGAGACTTTTGTATGAACAGTGGCGGAACTTGAACAAAAAATGTAGGGCAGACAAATTAGATTTTATATATATATATATATATATATATATATATATATATTTGTTTTTTATTGTCTTGAATTCTTGGTTCTTATGAGATTTCTCAGGTTTAGTTAACGTAAATGCATTTTTTTCATCTTTATCACTAACCTACCTCTTAAAAAAATCAATTTTTTACTTTTTATCATAATCTTTCTAATATAAATTTATCATCTCTCGCCTATTTGGAAAAAATAAAATTTATATTTACAAATCACAATTATCACAATGCAAAACATAACAAAACTCATACCACTTTAATTAAATAAGTAACACCATATGAATTCAAAACTTAAAAAAAAAATTACCATAGGCAGCGAAAAATACAAAATCCCTAAATTTTACAATTAAGGATTATAATAATTTGGGGAAAATTATAATTAGGGTTCATATCAATTTCACAAAAGAATCCCTAAAATCATAATTAGGGTTTTATTAAGTTGAGATAAACTTAATTTGGGAGAAACATTCTAAAAAGAATCATAAATTTAACATACATAAATCATAATAAGATACTAACCTTGATCTGAGAGATCATGCAATAATGTATACTTTAATTTCAATCTATGTTTTCCAACCTCTATTCCCTATCTATCTCCTTGTATTTATTTTTCTTCACACACTTCTTTCATGATAATTTACATGGTGAAAAGATCTTATAGCGAGAAAAAAAATCCTAATCTCTCTTATAAATCAATGTCTCCATTAAATTTTTTTATTTTATCTTTTATTATAATTTTTCATAATATAAACTTAATATAAATAATATATAAATATAATTTTAAAAAATATATAAATATATATAAAAAAATTCAAAAAAGAAATTGGGGGAGCTGACTCCCCCTGTCACCACATAGTTCCGCCCCTGTGTATGGAGTGTAAAAAATAAAAAATAATCGTGATATAAGAAATGTTGTGGATAAACTTTACTTACAAATTTATATTTACCATTAGGAATGTCAAAAAAATTTGTACCCGCGGATAAAACCCGCAACAGGTAGGAAATAAATATTAAAAATGGATATCCACGGTAACGAGTAGTATTTTTTATACCTGCATGTTAACGGGACTTGTACAAATATTATAGTATTCGTACCCGTGGGTATTAGTACCCGCTATACTATATATTTTTTTGAAATGATTAAAATATTAACCTATTGATTTTGAATGATTTATTTTTTATCAATTGGTTTTAAAAAAATCTCCATTTATTTGTAAATTGTCATTCAAGATTATTTAAATAAGTTATTTGCACTTTGTTTGAAATTTATAAATATTATGCATTATATTTTTATTTGAATTTTATAGTTAAAATTTGTTGTTAAATATTAAAATTTTCTTTTTGTAAATACATGCGGCTACCCGTGGATATTAAAAAAATATACGGGTACCCGCACGGATATGGGTACGGGTAGGGATGTCAAAAAAATCCAATACCCGTGGGTATCTGCGGATAAAACCTGTAACGGGTAGGAAATAAATATTATAAATAGATACCCGCATGTAATGGGTACGCGTATTTGTAGTATCTGAATGTTAACGGGGCAGGTACGAATATCATAGTATTCATACCCATGGATACCCGTACCCGCTATACTCTAATTTAAATTTAAAAAAATAAAAAAAACATGACTAAAATATTAACATATTAATTTTGAATGAGTAATTTTTTTATCAATTAGTTTAAAAAAAAATCATTTCTTTGTAAACTGTCATTCAACACTATTTAAATGGATTATTTGGACTTTGTTTAAATTTATGAATGTTATGTATTGTATTTTATTTGAATTTACGATTAATATATTAAAATATGTTGTTAAATATTTATTTTTATTTTTTTGTACATACCTGCGGGTACCCGTGGATATATTATACGGATACCCTGATGGATATGAGTACGAGTACAGATACGTAGTAGATATTTATACAGCGAGTAAGGTACGAGGGAGCTACTACCCCTACCCTATTCGTCCCGTTGACATCCCTAAATAGGGTACAGATAAATATTTATCTAACGGGTAGGGTACAAAAGAGTTACTACCCGTACCCTAACCGCCCCGTTAACATCCCTATTTACCATTAATAATGATTATTATATAAAAAAAACAAAATATAGACGAGAGAAAAAATATTCTCATTAATTAATTTTACTTAATTCAATCAATTTAAATATGTACATGCCGAGTGAACTAAGAAATTTAGTCTTATAATATTATAAAACACTACAACTAATTTGTTGAAAAGTTAAAAACATTTAAATTAAAATACATGAAGTGTAATAATTCCGGGTTTGAGTGAATTTTTCAGAAAAATGAAAAGTTAACAACATGGACGAAGTCCACTCAACAAACGTTCAAGTCACGTAAAAAAAAAAAAAAGGAAAATAGAATTCATAACAAAATAAAAAAAATTAACAAATAACATCAAAACCTACAATCATAGAATTACACAGCCCTAAATTACCAAGTTACAACTTACAAAACACACATTTTCTAAAATACCAGCGATGCTATCAATGGACTCAGTTAACTATATTTGATTCCTAAAGTTTAATATAAATGTGATTTTAGTTTCTGTATTTTAAATAAATACTTTATCTATTCTAATATAAAATAAAAGATATGTTTTAATTTATAATTATTTATAAAATAATTTATTTTGATGCTGGTCTCAAATCTAATGCGATGCGACGTACGCAAACCATATATTTTTTGAAATCAAGAATACATTTTTTTTTTAAATTTCATAATGTTAAACAATTTATTTTAAATTTTAAGAATTAAAATAAAAATAAAAATATTAATTTATATTTTAAAAAAGTATTAATCCATTTTTTTTTGTTTCATACGCGATGGCATTTTAGTAAATTAGATGGAACTTTCCCGCGGAAAAATACTCTCGCAACATGTTCCCTCCTTACCCAAATAATTGGGACCCTAATATCAAAATAAGAACAGAAAACCCTCACCCCCTAAACCCTTTTCCTCTATTTACTAATTCCCAATTTATTTCACCCTTCCGTTTCAGACTCGCGATTGTGATATTTTCTTCGTTCCTTTGACTCGTTGCGTGCTCGCTCGGCGGTTCTCGTCGTTCCACTGAAGGGTTCCATTTCAGTCATATAATCTGGTATTTTATTATTCTCTCATTCTCATAATCTTCCTATTCGAATGTTATTATCAGTGTTTATTTTTTGCATTTCATTCACTGTCTCAGTGCTTGCCTTCGTAATTGTTTGTACTTGCTGCATGTATGATTGCCCTCTTAGTACATCAGATACACTCAAAATTTTATAAGATGTTTTAAGACGCAATAGAAGTCACAAATTCGATTATGCACTAAAATATGTATACATATTCTATTGCGTCCATTTTTGTTACAAAACAAGAAGTTTCCTATTGGAAGGCTTAGCAGCAGGTTTCTCACAACTGGGTCTGGTTTTAAGTTCTTATGCACCAAATGAAGATAGTAACTGTTATGAATCTGGCATGAAGACACCTCATTTTCCTATATTATGACATGCAGCCTCCTAGTAGCTATTTATATTGCTATTTGTATGTTTTATTGTCTCATATGATACTTTCTTGATATGTTATTGCCTTGATATTTGCTGTTTCTAAACTTTTACTTTTTCTTTTAAATAGTGCGTGAAAATAGACTGTGCCAATCATGCAGAGCTCTCAGCAATGGGTCGAGAAATAGTAACATAAGTTCTCTTTCAATTATTTCTATATCTTATTTTGTACAAATCTAATTTTGCCTGCTGTAACCCAGCCGACCGAGGCAAGTGAAAGATGTTGCGTACCAAGAGGAAGTTATTCGAGTTCTAACAAATACACTTGAAACTGGAAGTGTAATTACCCTTTCTGAACGCCTATTTCTCCTTTTCCTCCTCTTCTTCCTCACTGAATCAAGTTAATCTTCTATTGCAGTGCCCCCACATGCTCTTCTATGGTCCTCCCGGCACTGGAAAAACAACTACTGCCCTTGCAATTGCCCGTCAGCTTTTCGGGTATCCCTCTCTGGTTTTATTTTCACAATTATAAGATAGCTTGCTTATTTCTAGCTGTCATGTCAATTTCTTAATTCTGTTGTGTGACTTGTGAAACCTTAATTCTGTCGTGTCACTTTTGCTCTCGTAAATAAAAGTAAACAGAGCTACTAAATAATAACTAATCAAGAATCCAAGATTAACTATTTACATAATAGAAACCAAAATGATATGAACTCTCTGTTAAAACTTTCTCTTAATATATACTTTGTCACTCTTAAAAGTATTTCTGTAAACCTTTGCTAGTTCAGTTACACCATGAAATCATTTACTGAGAAAAAAAGGAAATGAAATATGATTTAAGGAATACCTTAAGTTCAAATATTTTCACAAAAGTTATATGACCCAATTTCTGAATGTTATATGTGTACACTACTTTTGAATTCTTGACATGTTGAGTCATAGGGATCCACAGACTATGCAAATTGTGCATCACTTTAATAGCAACTTATGGTAATAAATTTACCAGGAATGTTTTTTGATCAACTGTTAGAAATGAAAGAATAGTGTAATGCTATAGAGGATCATTTGAGGATTGAATTTACCAAAATGTCAATTTTGTTTGTTTTATGAGTTGGGATTCATAGACAGTAAAAATGATGCTGTTTTCTTCCTTAAGCTAACCTGTTGTGCTAATGGGTACAATGGCACATGTAATGTAATTTGTAACAACTATATATGACAGGCCTGAGCTCTACAAGTCTAGGGTGCTGGAGCTGAATGCAAGTGATGATAGAGGGATTAATGTTGTTCGTACAAAAATAAAAGATTTTGCTGCTGTGGCTGTTGGTACTTCTAAGCGTAAGAAGTATGTGAAATCTAATTCTCTTAAGATTCTTTCCTCCTCCTTTCTCCGCTTGTAAGATCTGTATGACTTCCTCTTTGTTATGGTGTTTATATATTTCAGTGGTTATCTTTGTCCTCCATTTAAGATTATTGTTCTAGATGAGGCTGATTCAATGACAGAAGATGCTCAGGCATGTTTGCTATGTTTTTCATTTCTGCTATGTTTTTCATTTCTAACGTTGCTTGTCTCAAAGTGTTTGCTTTCACACAACCTTCAATTGCTGTACAGAATGCCCTGAGGCGTACAATGGAAACGTACTCTAAAGTTACAAGGTTCTTTTTTATATGCAACTATGTGAGCAGGTATCTTTCTTTCATGCTAATATGTACTGTTTATTTTGTTAATCTATATCTTTTAGGAGCTAATGAGTATTATAGTTACCATGATAACAGTAATTAATCCAAATAATGCCATGGAATGGCTGGCTCCAAAAACGGTATGGCTTTTAAAAAAAAATTTGGTTACCTTTTTTCAATGAGAAAGTATGTTTTCTATATTTGGTTACTTTTTTTTGGCAACACTGTTTTCTGGGAATAGATATTTACCCTGTTTTCCAAAAGCATTCGTATAGCGAGAAGAAAATCTAACTTTCTTTAGTTAAATGGAAAGTTTTTAATGGAGAAAAGAATATCATATTATTTTATTAAATCGTTTAATGTGGTAATAAATTAAAGAATTCAGTAAAAGTGACATTACTCTTTGAATTATAGGAAACTTGTATAAATATTTCTGGTAAAATATTTGATCAACGAAGTAAAACTCATCATTCATGTGAATCATAATTCTCAAGGTTGATATTTCTCAGGAACCATGGTTCCTGAGTATGAAAATTTTCTTTGGTATCACACGCCATGTTAATGTAATATATTGATAGTCCTTTTCCTTTTGTTATTCTTGTACTTTCCAAGGATATGAGACATAGCTTCATATATGGTTGTCATTTTTTTCATAGGATTATAGAACCGCTTGCTTCAAGGTGTGCAAAATTCAGGTTCAAGCCATTGTCAGAAGTAATCATGAGCAGCCGGATATTGTACATATGCAAAGAAGAGGGACTCTATCTTGATACTGCGGTGAGAACCTTATGGACTATTTAGTTCAGTGGATGGGAAGGGAAGGAAGAGGAGGGGTTTTGATTAGATACCCCGTATGGTTAAGAGGAAGGGAGGGGAGGGATATCAATGTAGAGGATAAGCAACTCTTTTCTTGTTTGGCTCATGAGGGGAGGGGACAGATTTTTAAAATTAATTTACTTTCATTTCCTTGTTATTTTGTGTTCCAAAGTGTAAATAAGATTATTTTTTTCCATACATTTTAAATGTTTTAAATTACTTGTGTTCCCCTTCAAATCAGCCGAATGTTGGAGGGGAGCAAAAATTGAATGAGGGATTTTGCTCCCCTCCATTCCCAATCCATCCCCTCTTACAAATTGAATCAAATTAGAAATTTAATTTAAATCAACCCCTTCAACACCCCATTCAATTTCTCTCCATCCCAATGCCATGTCAGTGCTCGCACAATGTAATGTTATTCCTAAAGTTTTCAGTCATTTATCTATAAAGGTTTTGTTAGATCATAATGGGTTATTTTAGATACCATTGCTTCCACAGGCTCTTTCAACCCTTAGTTCTATTTCTCATGGAGATCTTCGCCGGGCAATCACATACTTGCAGGTGAGGTGCATTTCCTGATCAACACACTCAATTTTCGAACATTTAAGTTATATCTATAAATGATTATTTTGCTATTGCATGTTGCCTGATTTTTAGGACATGCTTTCATTTTTTTTTATTTATATCTGGTGCTGAATCAACTATTAACATCAATGGAAAGTTGATGTGGTGATGAGGGCAAATGTTCATTGCTGATATGAGAGGGGAGCCTGTATTATGAATTAAATTTGTTTGATTGTAGAAATGTATGCTTTCATCTTTATGCTTTTCTTGTAATGGCATAAGAATAAAATTCAACGGAAAGATGCAGTGGAGAGTATAAAACACTAGGCTGGTAAGAGATGAGGGCCTCTTGTTAAGACTTTCTGTTGAAACTTGGTAGAACATAGATGTGTTATGATTTGGGTATTATTTGCGACCTGTTCTATCCTTTTAAAAATATTTTTATGGGGCTCTCCTTCCTACTGGTTTCCATGTAGATTTTTTTTTTCACTTCATGCATAACCAATTTATTAGCATAAACTATAAAATTAAATTATCTTGTGTGCTATGAGTTAATACATATAATGCTATCACCAGGAAATGTAAATTGTTTTAATCAAGGCAGTCCTACTGAAAATAGAGGAATTGTGTGTATACTTTTTTAATTTTTGAGCTAACTTGGTATTTAACATTGCAGTCTGCAGCTCGCTTATTTGGATCTTCAATTTCTTCAGAGAATCTGATTTCTGTGTCTGGGGTAGGTTGTGGCACCACCTTCCTGCGACTTTTTCTTTCCTATTTTCAAAGGAAACACTGTAATAATAGATTAAAGTTGTTTATAACATTATTTTGTATGTTTTATTGTATGTATGATGATGGGCTCAGGATTAAATGACAATTATTGACTGAAGGACCAGGATTTTGAATTGAAGTTTTGGATTTACTTTATCATGTGATTTTCACTCTTGCTTTTTTAAGAATATAGATAAAGGGTTTTTAACTTGTCCTGGTAGTGTGTTGTCTTGATATATAAGTTCACAAAATTAGCCATGTATTTGAAATTTTATGAAAGCATTGGAAGTCAATGTTGCATATATTCCTTGATGTGGCCTCCTATTTGGGGTTTTCTCTTCAAGCTGTGTGCCACTTTTTTGCATCCTTAACTAGTTTTCATTCCAATTTGTTGTTTTGTGACATCATTTTTGGTGACTATGTACTAGAGCACCTCTTTATCTCCGTTCCTGTTTGTCTGGACTTTCTAAAATCTCAATCAATATACCAGGTTGTTCCAGAAAAAGTTGTGGAGGCAGTTCTTCAAGCTTGCAGAAGTGGTAATTTTGATTTCGCAAACAAGGAAGTCAACAATTTCATTGCAGAGGGATATCCAGCTTCTCAAATGCTTACTCAGGTGTTTATATGTTTGTTTCTGTTTTATTGGGCCAGTTTCGTTAAGATTTCTACTGTAACTTATTTGAGTTTTGTTTTACTTTTTGTTTTTCCAGTTATTTGAAGCCATTGTTGAAGAAAATGATCTATCAGATGAACAGAAAGCAAGAATATCCAAGAAGCTGGGTGAAGCTGATAAGGTTATTTATGACTCTTCCGGAATTAATTACACACACTACTTCCCCCCTTCCTATTTACTGTTCCTGGACATGATTTTACCACATTTTCTTGGTGTTTTTAACTTTTTAGAACTTCTAAATTTCAGTGAAGTGCAATTGCCTGTTTTTTCTTCAATTCTCACTTGTTGCTTTTATGGAATTGCAGTGTCTAGTTGACGGTGCTGATGAATACTTGCAACTTCTTGCTGTGGTCAGCAATACAATGAAGGCTTTTAGCAACATCCCAGAAGAATTTGCTTACGAGTGTTAGATATTAGATAGTCAGCATATCGGAAGGATCAATTATTCTGCTATAAAGAAAAAGAAACATGTTTAGTTGAGATTTGGTGTCCGTTGTTAACTATTATGTGAATTGGACTGTGAAAATCCGGAGTGGATTACTAGACAGTAGCTTGGACATTCTTGAGTACAAAATTGACGCGGCAGAAGATAAAACGAATACATAGCGTATCAATTTTCTGTTTTTGCACTTAAATATTTAAAGCAGTTAAAGCACTTCATTTCCGTCTCATCCCAGAACGAATTCAATGCAATTGTTCAATTCAAGGTCAGCGGGAACTCATTTCGTTTGACATCTTACTCATTTGTTTTATTCAGCATAAAACTGATGTAGAAGAGTAGTACGCATTCGTGGCTATTCATCTTGTTAATTGCAACGCTGTATTTGTAATATAAGTTAATTGAGAACATGACTATGATTGTTTTTTGAAACGTGGATGAACTCGTAAGCTTTTCAGGGTATGGTAGAAACTTTTTGGATGATACTGAGGATTACAGAACTAGTGAAAAAGCTTATAAGAACAAAAATAAATAAATGTCTTGTTATATAAATTCTTTGAGAATATGTAATCTGAATCATTCCAAAATATGGATCTATATGCTTACTTAATATATTTTCATGCATGAAATTTTAGCATACCGTTCGTTTTACTTTCAAACGCTAAACTTGATATGTTGAATACCATCGTTCAACATCGGCTTTAGCAACTTAATTAAAAGAAAATGCACATATAAGTGACGCAAACTGAGGCAGTTAATGTAAAAAAAACCACTGGTACCTTAATTATCATTTTATGGTAAAAAAACATCTCAATTCGGGTAACATTTCAGCAATTGCTGTGCTTCTTTGGCTGCATGAACTGTAAATGAATATCTGATGATAAGAATAGCTAACAGGGGTTCATGTATGCCTGGTGCATTTATTTTGAATATATTGGGAATATTTGGAGACCATTTTCCGTAAATTTGTTTGTAAAGTCAAGACCTCTAAGCAGTAAACACACTCCAACTGATTCATAACGGGTTGCTTGAAATCAACCCTTTCCAAAGTTCAAAGTTCACAACGATACAATTACAAAAACTTCAAATCTGGAAACAGAATGAAATTCTGAATGCTATGACAAAGTCAACTCAGGACAATTAATATAAATAACACATGTAATATAAATTCATACCACAAGTAACTCACTCAGTCCAAAACATCAGGGTATGCTTCTGCAAATAACGAAGGAGAACCATGCATCACAATATATCCCAGTTTAATTTTTTTGCCACATTCCACCTTCACAACTCAAAGATCAAATTTTGTAGTCATGGCAAGAAAATATTAATTATCAAACAAACAAAACAGAGATGGATAGATAGATACAAAAGCCATATATGAAGCTCAGTGCAAAAAGCACAGTCACAATACATGAATACAAAACTATCAAGCATATAATTTGAAACTCTGGAACTCATCCACCAGAAAAAACCATGGAGCAATTCATGACAGCACAGGGAGTGTATAAACTAAAGTCTAGTCCTCTTAACAGTCACTTGTTTCCTCCCACCCTTCACAATTCAAACACGAACACAAAATCCAATCATGAACAGCAAGCAAAAAATAATTTATTGAAAGGAAACAGGGAGAACAACAATGCGACTTAAATCAATGCTTTACATTCGGAAATAGGAGCATAAAATGGCATTAGACAAGTAGAGGAGACAAACCAAAGAGGAAGAACAACAATGAAAAGCATTGACTACAAAATAAGTTGACTGAATAAAAAGATAAAAACTTATGAAGCTACTAATTAATTGAAGGGTCAGCATGCTGAGTATTATTACCTTCTGGAAGCTGTAATTGCTCAAAAGGATATTCATCAGTATTTTTTTTTGGAAGAAAATGATTTATCAACTTTGGTTTTGAATGTTTGAATGGGAGTGTCATTATGAGTGATTAGGCCTCTTCTAGTAGACTACTACTCATAACAACCTGCAATTAAGGTCATTGTTGGCCTACCACTTGACCTTGTCTTACTCTACTGGCGCCAAAAACAACTTTCTTTCCCCTTTCAAATGCCAGTGTCTCCTTCATCTAAATGATTACACATGTCGCAACTTGTCCCACTGAAAATGCACCCTACATACTGTTCTTTTACCTACCAATTTGAACCTTTTTTTTTTACCTGAATCTTTTTCCAACAGCTACAGTTTCTTCAACAGAGATATAATTCTTGATTCATCATATTGTGTGAGGAATAACCCCTTTTACTATACTTTCAAACTTTCAATCCCAGTGCTTATGATATCACCAGTTGACTATACTTCATTGAGGCTGCTTCAACGTTCAATTGTTGTACTCATAAAAGACAAAACCAATGACTAAAAAATGGAGAAATTTATGTCCGCTGAAACAGGAGAGGTTATTGGTTGTTATTTTCAAATCCTGGGAAGAAATGCAGCAAAAAAGGTAGGGCCATGATATGAAATATCAAAAGACGTTTCAATTTTAAAATGTGAGCCCAGAAAGTCCATTACACAAAGCTCAGTCACATGGTGTGTGTCTCACTTTTCTCGAATGGAGTTACTCAAGACAATAACAAAGTCAGATACTTATGTCAAAATGGAAACGTAAGTCCCACCTCGTGTGGGCCAAACCCAGAGTCCCCACTAATCCATGCCTTTGATTTCGCAAGCACAGAACATAATCACTGCTCATCACATCACCATATAAATACAATACAACATGAGAAAGACACTCGCAATTCACAAACCATTGCTGCTTCGGTTTTGAAATTTGTTTAGAATAGTAACAGTGTTAATAAAATCGAACACAATGGGTGCAAGTGTAGAGTATGATGATGATGATTCCTGTAAGAAACCAGGAGCAGTTCCTTTCAAATGGGAGGTAAAGCCCGGGCTTCCCATAGTGCAGCAAAAGCACCACCACCAGAAACTGGATTCGCCGTCAGTGAAGCTGAGACCACCGCCGCCGGCGGGCTCCTACCTCCTTTCTTCGGAGGAGCCGCGGACACGCTCCTTCCGGTCCACTCCGAGGGGCCGATCCGACCGGTGGCGGTTCGAGCGGCCCCTCCTGACCCGAGTCGAGAGCGTCTCGTCGGGTTGCTTCTTTTCGCCGTTTTTGAGGCGGCTGCAGCGGAGGAAGATGGTTCAGAAGCGAGTGGTTGAAGAGGACTATACGTCGGAGCTAGAGACCATTGGTCGGTGGTCCTTGTCGTCGACGAAGTCGCTCTCGCCGTTCCGGGCTTCCACGGCGTCGTCTTCTGTAGCGTCGTCGCCCAGGCCCATTAGCGATGCTGAATGGGCCGGATTTGGGCTTTTCTGAGAGTAAACTGGGCTGTTTTTGGGCTTTAACTTTTTTTTGGTGGGCGGTGTGTGCGTATCGGAATTGAAGAGATTTTTTTTTCTCTCAAGAGTAAAGGATAGTTACGCGATGTCATGTAAATATAAATATAAATTATAAATAAATGTTGAAATATCATTACGAATGACCTGTGGATCTCTGTCAACTTTTTTCTACGATAATAAACGTAAAAAAAATTAATTATTATAGCACGGATTTTAGCTAATTTTATATTATTTATAATATAAAATAATGAAGTTATAAATATTTTTATATATCTATATATAATAAATTTATATTATCGCAATTCATCACGATATAATATTCAATAACAAATAGCTTTCATTCCTATGTGTAATTATTTGACTTAGATATTTACATCATTGTCATTTCATTAAAACAATTCAAATATATTTTAATAATATAACTTATAAGTAAATATTCAATAAAAATGTAATTGGTTGAAAAAATTTCATGTTTTCTGTATTTATTAAAATTTAGTTTAATTTTAACCCTTCTCTCCATGGATCTTTCTACTCTTTTATGCCAAAATTGAGATACTATTCTAATTTAATATACGATATTGTAAGCCCCTTTTTGCTGTCCTAAAGAGGATTGGGCCTGGCCTTTCGTAGGCCCAAGGTCCGCCCCTCTGAAGGACCCCTATATCCAGATCACCTTCTCATTTTCTTTTGTCACCTTTCCAGAGACAACTCCTTCCCCTCTTCTGTCTGCTGCTAGGTGCTCTGCTAGGGCACAATCTTCTCCCATATTGAGCTAACATAATCGATCTTGTACTTCCTGATAAGTCGAACTCTAGAGCCTTTGGCCTACTTTCTTCCCCTCATCTCACTGTTTGAGCATGTTGGTTGGTTAGGGTTCCATGTATTTACCTCGTTTTATCCTGGTAATTCCGTTTCAGCTCACTACTCGCGTTTCTGGAGCAGTGGCATCCCCTTAGTTAGGGTCTTTTTGCGTTTGGTGCTCAAAACAGAGGTAAGGGAAGCTAGTCTTTTCTGTTCGTAAAAATTTTAGTGCTTTTCCATATATTTGTGCTCTATTTTGTGAATGGGATGATTTAAAAGTGTTGTGCTTGTATGTGAATGAACTGTTTGGTGGATGTTGTCTGTTTGTGGTGCTGCATGTGTGAAACAGTGGGGGAGAACTGGTATTCTCGCCTAAACGAGCTCGTCTCGCTCAGGCGAGAATAGCAGAGAGCTCGCCCTGGTGCTGCTCGAGCATCTCGCTCAGGCGACCAAAGCTTGTTTTTAGCGACGCGTTGTCTCGCTCAGGCAAGAATGGCTCGCCCAAGCGAGTACTCGAGGAAAGCCAGTGTGCTCTGTTTGCCTCCTCGTTTAGGCGAGGGGTTTTATATTTTTGGGCGAATGACGATTTCGCCCAGGCGAGCTGGACTCGCCCGAGCGAGGGCTCGCAGAGTGCCACTGTTCCAGGCCTCGCCTAGGCGAGAAAGCCTAGCTTAAGCGAGACAGTCGCTGTAGCTTAGGCGAGGGCTCCTAGCCCAGGCGAGAATAGTGCAAATTTATGTTTTTGGATTCGTGTTTACCTTGGGTGTGGTTAATTATCTCGAACATGCAAGATTTAGGTGTGATTGCATGAGTTGTATGAGTTGTATGCATTGAAATCTGTATGTGAGCATGAGTAATATATGGAATTTTGTCTGGTTGGTTGAGAATGTGCATGAGAAATTAATGTTGAGATAACAAGTGGTGGTTATGAGTTACGAAACATGAAATTGGTGTGAGATAGGCGTAATTCCATGAGTCTCGTGGGGAGACTTTATGGTGGCGTGTAGTGTGTATATTAAGATATGGATTCAAGTAAGGACCACATCCCGAAACTCTAAAAGGTCAGTGAGTTTCAGATAGAGCAAACTGACCCAAGTGGTGAGAGTAGCGGGAGGCCCTAGTCTATGGCAGGATAATGGCCTTAGACGCTTAAAGGCTAACCTTGTGTGTGGTAGGGTGAAACCCATTGGCAATGGCTCTGCAGAGTAGTAGAGGCCACCACAAGTGCAAGCGTCTAGTGAATCCGATCTTAGTATATGTATCCGGATAATTGAGTCATAGTGTCCTGTTTGTTTGCTATAACATGATGCTTTATGCCTCCTGTGTTGCATGTTTGGACTGTTTAAGTACTTGTTCTTTTATACCATGATAAGTTTTAAACTGCACTAGCTTACCCTTGCATTTTTGTGTATGTTCTGTTATGTCTCCTCTTTTGCGATGATCACCTTCTGGTGGGAGTAGATGAGAGAGGTGCTCGAGGTGGATCTGGGGATAGCAGCGGTGCGGCTTAGATTTTCTTGCCTTAATGGCCTTAGGGGCAGTTTCATGGCCATGGGGCCTTTTGTAATAGCTGTTTAGTGGCAACCCCTTTTGCTAAACTGTTAACTTTGCCCTACGTTTTGTTATGGCATGGTGGTATGCCCAAGTTGTTACTTTTTCGGTACCCTCTTGGATGACTGTAATGGTTACTCTTCTCATATTCTATATTCATCAGATTGCTTCTCGCTATTATGATCATGTGATATTTTATTAAGTAAATTATTCTATATAAATGGGATGTCACATTTTACGATATAATCTCAACTTAAAATTTGTCCACAATGCACAATACTTCGTAAAATTACTGAATGTATTTCATTTTTTAAAAACATAATCATACATTACTAAATTCTCCTCTTACTTCAATAATATTATTTTAGTTGACTTAAAGAAGATGTTTAGAATTAAAAAATAATTAACACCTCTTATTTTCTTCAAGAGAAAAATAAAATAAAACATCTTCATGATGATATTCTAAAATTGAGAGTTTTTATTTTGAAATGTTGAAATTAAGTGGTGTTTAGGTAAAATAATAATGTGATGTCATTTGAGGATGTTATAAATATGTTCTCATATATATATATATATATATATATATATATATATATATATATATAACTATTGTTATCAATTTGAGTCTCCCCAAATTGTGGAGATGTTGTGACACATTGATAGGGTGCTTGAATGTGTTTATGTTAATACAAATTCTTCATGCAACCAAAATCAACTTGACTTCAAAAATCCATGGTTGTTGGATTAAAGTATGTTGAAGAAAAAAGATGTGTCATTTTCTACATTATTTATAAGTTATGCTAACATATTTAATTACACTACTTGCTTTGTCTCAACCATCTCATTCTAAGTGTCATCTCAATCTAGAAAAGCTATGTTACAAAAGGATTATAATTTTTATTATCTATGACTTTGGAATAACTTGAATTATGTGATGATTTTTATGATGGACTCTTCTTCACCAATATGATGATAATTTCAAATAAATCTTTCATGATTCATTTATTGTCTTTTAGTTCTGTTTGTTTATTTTACAACAATGTATCTTTAATAATTCCAAGTCAATGAAATAGTTGGCTTCAAAACTTTATCTTACCTAAACTATATAAAAAATATTAATTAATTAGGTATTATAAAATTACTCTAATTATAAGAATTAACATTCAAAATTTAGATTACTTTATTTTATTTTAAAAATAAATTTAATAGTTGACGTTCAAACTTAATAACGTATACACATATCATAAAATGTAGCAATATATATACAACTATTATTATAAATTTCAACTATATAAATCAAGTTATTTATAAAATAAGCATTTTAAAATCGAACTATTATCATATTTATTTTTATCATCATTTATATTAAAGATTAAATAATCATTTCAATTTTCAGCAAAAGCTTAAACATTTATTAAATTCTTTAGATTAATTAAAATTAGTTATGTTATAAGCTTATAATTGGTAATGATGGTTTAAAAACTTCTAATATCTTTACATTAATAGTTTATTTTTGAATTAAACTATATTTTTTGTAATTTTTAAAATATACATCACTATTTACTTTCATATTTTTCCAACATCTTAATTTTTTTTTTAATTTTTAAAAATATATTTTAAAATTTCATATCATTAATTCAAAAATATTATAACTTCTCTTCTCACATATTTTAAAAATTATTACATTTTTTTAAATGCTTCAAATTTACCATACAAGTTTTTAAAAATTAACATTTCTTAAGTTAATAAAAATTAAATAATTAACACTTAACAAAGGGGTCCAATTAGAAATCAGAAACCAATTGTTCAAAGAATTAAATTACATGTTGAGAAATCAGTTCTTCCAGTGATTTGTATTATTTAGATAAATAAGAAGAAGAATGAGATATATTGATGTAAATTTTAATTTTTTTAGTGTTATCATTAAACTAAAACTGGAACAACGACTCCTTTATCCATTTATCTGTTCATTTAGAAGTCAACTAACTATAACAAAATTAATTATGAGAATTGGTATTAATAACTGAATCTAACTTCAAAAAACACTCACAAGTCCAATCAAACACATGTTGTTGTGTCTTAGTTCACCATTTTCTATGACTTCACAACACGTCCATTTCAATGCTGTGTTCTTATATTTTAAGAATCTGAATGAATCATGCAACACATAGCACAAGAACATCACACTAAATATATTCTATGTTGTTCTGCATAATGTTAAAGATGAATATGTCACCTTATGCAACTTGCATATCTTGCCATTTAACTAGAAACATGCATTTTGCAGGCCACACCACACATAAATTTTATTACCAGAGTTTTCAACAACTAATTCCACTAATTGCTTTTGTCATCTTTTGCTTTTCATATACTGCTAATAAATTCATCTATTCCAGACAAATGGGTGGATTCATGAGATGAAGTATATGTTAATTAATTAATTAACAGGATTAAATATGTTTTTTTTTTCACTGAAAATTAGAATAATCTCATTCCAAAATTTTGATCTAATTTAATTTTCTAATTTAAAAAATGTTTGAATTTAGTCATTTTAATCAAATTTTGTTAAGTTTATTTGACGTTTCAAACATATTTTATGATAACATTTGAATTGTTTATACTGTTTGACACAATTTAGCTTTAATATTAGTCAAAAATGTGTTTAAAACGTCAAATAAATTTAAGAAAATTTGACTAAAATGATTAAATTCAAATAATTATAGGATTGAGAGACTAAATTGGATCAAAATTTTAAAGATGAACTAATTTTAATTTTTCATGAAAGTCAAGAGACAAAAATATATTTAACCATAATTAATTAATATGTATTAAATAAAAGCCAACTTTGCAACCGGGTGGGATAGAATCAATTTATTTTGTTTTGTTCATGAAAATGACTCTGAAGAGATTGTCTTCAAGACAGAATCATGGATCCTCTTAAAATATTGAAGAAATTCAGTGCTATTTAACAGTGTGATGATGCTCAAAAACAGGAACTTTATGAATTGGAGTTCATCACAAATTAGAAAGAGACAATTGCTATGTGCTAATTAAACAAATTTATTAACCAAATTTCCAATTCAAGACAACTACTAAGAACATTTGCATATTGATCAATAAATATATCTTATTAAACTTTCTCTGTATAACTCATCATGGCCACTGTTTCGTCCTCATCGATTAAAGCAAGTTTTGTACTAATCACTTTATCTTCCGTATTCTTCTTTCTATCTATAGTCATGATCTCAATTCAATTTTCATTTTCTTTCAACATTTTAAGAAAAACTATTGTCTATATACACCTATGATGTACCATAACGAGAAGCTTTTTTGACTATTTCATTTCATCAAAAAATATTTATTATCATTTTCATATTTAATAGATATAAGATTTTTATCTCTTTCTCATTTTCATGTAAAAATAGATATACAAACTTTTTACTATTCTAAATATTAATTAAATAATTTTTTACAAAAAAAATATATAATATTATAAAGTATTAAATATCAAAAGAAATACATTTTTTTTCATACACATTTTTACTCCAATATATCATAAAAGAAATATATAATTGAATAAACTAACAATCCAATAAATGTCAACTAATTATAGAAAAATAATTAAATATGTGCCTTCAAAATAAGTTATGAAACTAAAAATGAAAGTGAACATATAGATTTTTTATATAACCTAATGAATTAAAAGTGTTTTAATTTAAACGATTATGAAAATACGAATCGATACATTATGAAAACCAATACATATGTACCTGTCTATCTCGTTCCTATATAAGTAAATGATGATTGAACGTATTTAATCAATTATTTTATTTTATTGCATTATATCAAACTATTAAAAAGAACTAATATAATTTTATTTTTTATTAGTGTCAAATACATTATCAAATAATAGTATGTTATAAGTTTAAATACTACTTTGATTCCTAATTTTATTGAATTTTTCAATGTTATTCTAGTTTTTTTTTTTCAATTAAGTCCCATTTTTTTTTAATTTTTGTTAATTTAGTTTTTTTAGTAAGGTTACATGGTATGTCATGTGTTAGATTTATGTTTTTTTTTGTTATTCTTTTAATTTTACTTTTTTTAATTCTTTCTTAATTTTTTTTTCTTAATTAAAAAAATTATTCACATGTTTCAACAACACTGACACTGAATTGAATATAAGCTTTTATTATTATTATTATTATTATTATTATTATTATTATTATTATTATTATTTTATATTTAAATTTATGCAATAATACTATCCATAAAAAATATCTACTTTTCCTTTCAACTTCACACTCTCGTAACAAGTTTATAAAATTCATGGTTTTAATTTTATGTATTTATAATGTATGTATAATTTTATTCTTTTTTATTGACGATAAAGATTGAATAAATAAGGAAGTACTTAGGGTAGTCATTTTACAATATATATATATATATATATATATATATATATATATATATATATATATATATATGCATAAATCACAAAAACCTAACTCTAAACCTCATAAAACCTTTAGGACTCTTACATAAATTTACCTTGTTTAATACACCTTTTATTATTACTATCGGTGATGTCCTTGTCATTGATTTTAAAGTTGTTCTTCCGTAGTATTGCTTAAGTAATCCTTTTTTGTGGTTGTTATTATGATTTCTGAGACTAAGAGTGTGTTCTTTTGGGAGTATGAATTTGGAGGAGAGTGTGAAAATGAATATGTGTGAATTTGAGTATATGAATTTGTGTGTTTCTTTAGTGGATTTAGAGGGTAAATTGAGTGAATTTGGAAATAAATTTTATGAAAGTTTGTGAAAAATTTGATTAATGTGATAGATAAAATAAATTGTAAAAATAGATAAAATTAAAAAGTTACCAAAATACCCTCGTTGGAAAAAGAGAATGATTAATTTTGCATATAGACATAGAGTACATCATAGGTCATTCTTAACATTAGAATTTTGAAACATATAATAAAAATTGCTAAGTCATTAGGATTTTAATTATTCAAGTTTAGACTCTTTGGTAAAACATTAGAGCTTGTTACATAAGGTGTGAATGCTAGAGTAAGAAGTAGAAGAATATTGTTTGATGTTTTTGCTTTGAAATGGATAATCATGAAACCAATCTTAGTGAAGTCTTTATTATATATTGTTGCACACCATATGTTTGAGAAAAATACAAAAAGAGTTTTATTTTTATTTTTGTGAAATTTGATGTGTAATTGAGTTATGAATTGTAAAAGTTGTCAAATGTTGCACAAGTCTTTTGAAAAACTATACTTAGACTTTCCAATTAGATTTTTCACTTTATTACTTATGCGATTTGTTACATTTGTCAATCCCATAAGATTTATTAGAAGAGCTCTGATCTCATCCTTCGTCACTTTAAGTTCCTCAATCCATTCTTCAAACATTTTATCCCATTTTTCATTCTCCTCCGATTGATTATAGAACGGTAAAATCTAGGGTTAGAATCTCCTAAAGTAATCCATTTTGATCTTACCTTTTGCTTTTCTAGAGATTCTTGATAGAAGCTTATTTTATTAAGTTCAGCCAACATTTTCCATATCTGCTCTCTCGTATTCCCACCTAATCCACATCTCATGCATGATGTCTAACTATCTTGTTTTTTAACTATTATCATTTAATCATGTATCAATACCCCATTTAATAAATTTAATATGATAAATATCACACTAAACTCGTTAAGTGCTACTGCAATATATTATTTCCAACATACCTTTTATTAAACGAGTAACAATATATTTGTAAATTGTGTAACTAAAAATATCACAAAATTTTATTATATATATATATATATAAATATATAAAAGTAGGAAAAAAATTATGTTCACAAAACACTTTTTACTTTACAACCTTTTAACAACTTCTTCTAATAGTAATAAATATTAAATAAAATATAAAATAGATATTGAATAAAAAATTAATAAAATCAGTTGTAATTATGGAATGTAAATTTGAGCAATTATCAACGTTTTTTTGTTTTTTCTTTAAACATAAAGTGTACTTTATCAACGTGCTAATTTTTTAAGAATAATTAGATGCAGAACTTAATAATCAAATAACTACAAAATCAAGGACACAGCTTTCGTTAGAGTTGTTTTTCAAAATATATGAACTACGTTGCCCGTGAGGGGTATGCAACAAGGCTGCAATACATGTATTTTATTTAAAATCATATAAAATTGGAATTAATATAAATATTGAATTTAATTCACTAAAATATTTGAGAGAAATATGTTCATGTTTTGGTTAGTATATAATACACTATAATAGAAATCCTCACATTTACACATGATATTTTGTTCTTAATGGTCCAACAAATTTCATAAGTTACTGGTCATTCATTTCTATTCTTTAATTCTTTGACAAATGAAGATATCCAAAACTTTGTCTCTTCAAAAACTATTTTGTAAGATGTGAAAGAAGATAAATCCATTCACATGTTAATCATCTTCTCATGTCACACAATATGATTAAATTAGAACGTTTTATTTGCCACTTTTTTCTTTCAACCGAGGAAAAAAGAGTAAAGTAAAAAGATGTCATAAAAAATTAAATGTCAATCATAAAATCAGTTGAATGATCAATTAAAAAGGATAGCAACTTTTGTTTGTTGGTACATATCTTATTCTTATTCCTATTTTATATTAACTAAATAAATGTAATCTACGTTGAAAGGCGATTAGAGATAAGGTCATTTTATAGTATATAAGTGAGGTGCAAAACTCATTTTTACAAGTTGGTTTTGTGTGATTGAGTTGGACTTAAAATCCACTTCTAATAATCTATATTAATACCTTTTTTTCGACAACTATAACTCAAAATATTTTGAGTTTATAAAATATTAACGAGTTTTTCTTGAATAAACTATATTAATCATTCATCATTCCACAGTTAAAAATATAATAAAATTTAATTTTTTACCTCTAATAATCTAAATCATTAAAAGTCGAGATTAACAGTAATTTAAATATTCCACTTTTCTTAATTGTCAATTTTTTAAGGATAAAATTACAGTAAACATTATAAGAAAACTTTTAGATAATAATTAATTTTAACCATAAAAAATATGTTTAGAAATTAAATACAATGGTAAATCATAATAATGTTATGTGAAGATACTTATGGTTGAGACGGACTTGTTGTAGCATTAGTTTTTTAAGATTATTTTTTCCTTGAAGAATGGAAAGTTACAGAAAACATAAATAATATAAGGCTAAGTGTGATATAGTTATAAGGTGAAGAAGATTGAAAGGTCCTGCGATTCATGCCACTGCAATAAAAGAATATGCTACGTGGTGTCAGGTAGCTGAGAGACTAAGAGGCATGAAAATGGAACTCTAACTTGTCTCAACACAAAACAAAATGGAGTATTCACTATAAATATTCACACTTTCACAACTACTTTTATTCACTCAACAACCACCCTTCTTCAGCTTATTGCATGCACAGAAACAAATGGCTAGCTTGATGCAACAGCAACCAAAAGGCGTTAATGGAGGTAGTAATCGCATAGTCGCAGTCAATGTCTCTCCCTCTAACAACCTTCCTACACCATCTCATCACGATGCCTCTTCAAATCATGATCAGGTTCTTCTTAAGATTTCTCAAACTTTTTTTTACAGTTCTTCGTCTATTTTTGCATAACATTGATGTGTGTTGATCACAGAAGCCTGGGTGGAAAAAGTTCATGGCATATGTGGGTCCTGGCTTTCTGGTTTCCTTGGCTTACCTTGATCCTGGAAACAGTATTTCTCTCACTCTAAATTCTTCATACCCTTTCTATCACTTTTACTTCTATCTGTGTCGGCTTAATGCTTCTTTTCACATGCAGTGGAAACTGATCTGCAAGCTGGAGCTGATCACAAATACGAGGTAATATAATCAAATGAAGTGATAAATACATCTCTTAACTTTCAACGAAATTTAGAATTAATCTTTTTTTCGAAACTTTTAACTAATTTATGAGATTGAAATTGTGTGTTGTGTTGTGTTAGCTGCTGTGGGTAATACTGATTGGACTGATTTTTGCGCTTATAATTCAATCGTTGGCTGCGAATCTGGGCGTAACGACTGGTAAGATCGAAAACAGAGAGTGGAAGAAAGATGAGGAATTGCATGAAATGGAAAGTTTTATTATTGTTGGGGTTTTGAATTTTGCAGGAAAACACCTTTCAGAGTTATGTAAAGCGGAATATCCATTATTGGTAAAGTACTGCTTGTGGTTATTGGCTGAGCTCGCTGTCATAGCTGCAGACATACCTGAAGGTTTTTTTTTTTTTTTTTTTTTTCCTTCGTCTTTCGATCCAAATCTTATAGGCAAAAGTTTCTTTCACACTATTTAACCGTATAAGGGTAAAATAGTTTAAAAAAAAAATTAACTTTAAAAAAAATGTAAAATAGTTACGAGAAATAATAAAAATGTGTCAAAATAGTACAATCTTATAATGTCCTGAAAAATCACTTTGTCGGCTATTTTTTGTAAATATGAAAGAAAATATCTAAATACTTATGAAGGTAGTTTTAATGATTGGGTGAAGATATTAATTCAAATCTATGAGTCAACCAATTACAAGTTAAGTTAGGTTGATTTTTTTTTTTTAAATATTGATTTAAGTGAAACTCAACTTACTTAATTTAAAAAATAAATGAATTTAAATCTAATTAAAGGTAAGTTAACGCTTAATCTATTAACAACAATTTTTTTTAATAGAAGTTTCATTATATTTATTTACTATTTTTAATTAAGTATGTTTATACTTTAATATTTTTAAGAGTAAAATACTTTTTAATGTGTAATAAAACTGTTGTACTCGGATAAACATATTTGTGTAATAAAAATATGAGAGACGCTAATTCAAATAGTAAAGTGACAATTTGACTCAGGTTGAAACTCCTAATTTTCGTACGAAAAAAGAAAAAAAACTTTTGGTTTCTTGATTTTAAAAAAAGAATTACATTTTTTTCAGATTGACGCATAGTATAGTATTATATGCATTGACGGTGATTAATTTGATGAAAACTTGATGATGACAGTGATTGGCACAGCCTTCGCGTTGAACATACTTTTCCACATCCCTGTATGGGCAGGAGTTCTCATAACTGGCTGCAGCACCCTCTTATTTCTTGGTCTTCAGAGATTTGGGGTAATAATTAAGAATCATTATCCTAACTCATTAAGATACTAAAATCTCATTATATTGCTTAATTTTCTTTGACAATACATATTATTATACTTCGAAGGAAAATGATTTTTTAATAATTAAATTTGGACAACTTTATGATATAATTTGAGATGGTATCTTAAAAAATTGTTAAAACATCATTGTCTTATTTTGAATTATAAGTTGGTTAAATATGTTTTTTATCCCTTAAATTTTCGTAAAAATTGAAATTAGTTATCTTCGAAATTTTAGTCCAATTTAGTCATCTAACTTTAGAAATGTGTGAATTTAGTCTTTTAACAAAATTTTGTTAATTTTATTTAATGTTTCAAACATACGTTTTCATGATAGCATTTGAGTTGTTTATATCGTTTGACAAATCTCTGCTTCAGTGTTAGCTAAGAAATTATCTTGAAACACGTTTGGAATGTCAAATAAATTTAACAACCAAATTTGGTTAAAAGAACAAAATTTACTCATTTATAAAGTTGGAGCACTAAATTGAATTAAAATTTGAAATAAGAACTAATTTCAATTTTGTTAAAAATTAAGAGACCAAAAATATATTTAATTTATTATAATTTAACAACCTGAGATGATATTTTCTAAAATTACTTAGAAGTACTACCTCATGTCATAAGAAAAAGTTGAGAAAATTTAATTTTCAAAAATATTGTCTTACTTTGAATTAGAATTTTAGAAGTGTTGGTGTGTGCACAGGTAAGGAAGTTGGAACTGCTGATATCAGTGCTAGTTTTTGTAATGGCTGGATGTTTCTTTGGGGAAATGAGCTACGTAAAACCACCTGCTTCTGGTGTATTGAAAGGAATGTTTGTGCCAAAACTCAGTGGTCAGGGAGCTACAGGGGATGCTATTGCTCTTTTGGGTGCCCTTGTCATGCCGTACACTTCCTCTTCAACTATTATTACTTTTCTTCAATTTCTCCCATAAAAACCATATTAACATCTTACAAAATGCAGGCACAACCTTTTCCTCCACTCTGCTCTGGTCCTGTCTAGAAAAGTACCCAGTTCCGTGCGTGGCATCAATGTAAGCAAGCCCACTCCGAAAATAAAGAAAGCTTTTAACAATTGACACATTTTTAAAATAAGCTTAATATGACATATTTGCTTGATTACGCAGGATGCATGTAGATACTTCCTCATAGAAAGTGGATTTGCATTGTTTGTGGCATTCCTAATCAATGTTGCAATGGTTTCTGTGTCGGGAACTGTTTGCGCTGCTGACAATCTTTCTGCAGCAAATGCTAATCAGTGCAGCGATCTTACCCTTAACTCTGCTTCCTTCCTTCTCAAGGTTAATTACTTACTTCACCACACAAGTTGCCATAGTAAAATCATGATGTTATGTTTATAATCCTATTTCAGATCCAATTTATCTGACACCAAAAATTGTTGTCCTTTGCTTGTAGAACGTGTTGGGACGATCGAGCTCTACCATTTATGCTATAGCACTGCTAGCCTCAGGACAAAGTTCAGCCATCACTGGAACCTATGCAGGACAATACATCATGCAGGTTACTTAAGAATTTTTTGTTTTCGACAAAGGTTAATTGTTAATATTTTTGTTGGTGAAAGTAGTTGAATCTTAGAGTTGAACTTATAATCTCTTTTACTGTTCGTTCCAACTTGATTCTTAAATGAATCTTATAACTCTTAATTAAGAATACCATTAAGCACTTTATTTTGTATAATTTGATGAAGGGTTGGTTTGATGGAATAGGGTTTCTTGGACATGAGGATGAAAACATGGATTAGGAACTTTATAACAAGGTGCATTGCCATAACACCTAGTCTTATTGTTTCAATCATTGGGGGTTCTCAAGGGGCTGGTCGGCTTATCATCATTGCATCGGTTTGTATATTCTACAACTTGTCTTTCTTTTAAGCATTGGATAACAAATGAACGAGTCAAATTATTATAATGAAAATCACAATAAATTGTTCTGCAGATGATACTTTCATTTGAGCTTCCATTCGCTCTGATTCCTCTGCTTAAGTTCAGCAGCAGCAGTACAAAGATGGGACCTCACAAGAATTCTATAATTGTGAGTTCTATTCTTCCCCTAAAAGAATGATAGATTTGTATCCACTAACCATTATCTTGGAGAAAGATTAAAGATTTTGGATTGAAAAAAAAAGAAGAAAAGAAAAGTGACATGATTCTGGTGCAGATAATTGTGATCTCATGGATTCTGGGGTTGGGAATCATCGGCATCAATGTGTACTATCTTTCTACCTCGTTCGTGGGTTGGTTAATTCATAGCAGTCTACCAAAGGTGGCAAATGTGTTGATTGGGATCATAGTGTTTCCTCTAATGGCACTTTATGTTGGCGCAGTTATATACCTAACATTCAGAAAAGACACTGTTAAGACGTATGTTGAGACGAAGAATGAAGCAGCAATGGAAAAAGGGTTTGTGGTTGATGGTCAATTAGAGTTGAGTGAAGTTCCCTACAGAGAAGACTTGGCTGATATCCCCTTACCACCATAAATGCATCATCAAAAGGGGTTTTTCTTCATAACTGTTGATGGCTGCTTCTCACAATCATTAATTGAAATTGGGAAATGAATGTAATGTTAAGAAGCCCTTGAGAATTCTCCTCTCGAGTTGTGTCACCCTGTGTTTCTTGTTTTAACTACTGTGTAAGCTTTGTGGATTTTTATGTTATAGGAAAGGTAATTTATATGAAAAAACCATTCCGGTGTAAATCCTGTGATCAAGTGGTGTCGAAAATTTTGGAATAATAAACCCCCCAAAGAAAGTAGCTTTTCCATTTTCTTCGACTTTGTAATGGAAGGCATGACTGAAGGTAAGATCTTACCTTATGTATTTGTTGCAGAGAAGACTATTTATTATGGGTTCTTGGGGATACCAACGTTTTTCGAGAGGAGATATTTAAAACTGCAAGACAATAAATCTATAAATTTATGAGTATTTTTATTTTTATATTTTTAACATTATTCATCCTATTATGTTTACGTAATAAGAAATTTTCAATTTATTTTAACAGAAGTATATATACACACACAAATATATATATTTTCTCTTGAAAAGATTTAGACGGTTGTCAAAAATAATAATGCATGAATCACATAATAAATTTTTTAATTTCACCTTTTATTATATAAGGTGTTGTTCCATCTCATTGAAGATTTTCTTTCTAACCTTTATTAATATATACGAGTCAAATATCAAATTTATTTTTTACAAAACTTTCACATTGTTTTATTTAAGTAAACGACATGATGACATTAAAATCTACCGCCATCAAATTTAAGATGAAACATAATCTTGGTATTACTTAAGGATAAAAAGTTAAATATTTAAATTGTACAATTTCGGCAATTCCATATTCGATATAATATTCACTAATTTAATTATTGTATCAATATTTTCAAGCTGAAAATACAAAAAAAATGCGCAACCAATGAAAAATAACAAAGTTAAACACGCAAGTTAAGAAGTATATAATTAAAATATATTTGACGAGAAAATTAAAATATATTTATTTCTACAAATATATTATTACAAATTAAAAATATTCCATATGTTCCTTTGAAATGGTCGTTTACGTTTTATTTGCCTAAACCAAGGAAAAAACAACTATTTTTTTTCTATTTTGAATACAATTTTACGAGAGTTACTTTACTTATTATTTATTATTTCAACAACTATTTTATTTCAATATATATTTATGTATCATTATTACAAAATAATTTCTCTTTTCATATTAATTAAATTAAGAGTATAATTGGAAAAACATCATATATCCTGAAATTTAAAGATGAGAGCTAAAAATTACCAATTATTTGTATTGTACTGACAATGATAATTGCACCACTATTTACAGCAATTGGCAGGATAAAATGGTAAATGACCAAATTTTCAATATTTTTCTGCTCATGGGGGAATCAATAAAATAATATTTGCCCTCCTATCAGCACAGATCGGCATCAATATATAGAACCAAACAACTTTCATCCTCAATCTCTGTTATTCAAAAATAGTAAATAAAAGAATACAAATAACTGATAATATTATAATAATTTTACTAACATCAATTTACCTTAGTGTTACAGATAACTGTCCAATTTTAAAACAGATAACATCAAATTTATAGAGGAATAAATATTTAAATTTCTCTCAATCTCCCGGTGTTTTCTATTTAATTCAAACAAAAGACAATTCAAATCAATCCTTTTATTTCTCCCATTTTAACAATGACATGTAATTTAATGACATATTTAATGGGGAGGCTATTAAACGTTTTTAATTTAAAAACATTATGACAACAATATGAAAATTTTGATCCTAAAAGTTCTACTTTTCCTCTCCCGTTTCCTACTCCGGTCATTAGTTCAACATTGTCTCTCTACACTTATAGTATCTGCAATATTCGTAATAAAAAATATTGTAAATTTTAAAACTTGACCTTAAAATCCAATCACTTTTTTTTTTTTTCTTTTGTAGAATGCCCACTTGGTAGAAATCCAATCACTTGATATATTTTCATCAGCAATTTCTTACCACATGCTATTGTCCATCACAGCAGAAACAATGCCTTTCAATGTCTCCTGCATATTGATTGAAATATGTATGGTTATTTGTTTGTTGATTCTTTTCCTTTTTGCGTGAGAAAGAGCAAAGCAGTAAAACATACCACAGAATGGTCTTTAAGACCAAGCGAGAGGACCAATGGCCTGGAGGAGCCAGACAAACTGCGAATCAAGAATTGGAGAGTCAACATGATTCCGAAATCGAATTATTAAAGTATACATGAACAAAAAAAGGCTAATATATTAACCATTTGAGATATCTCTTTTAAGATATTTGAAACCCAAATTAATTTTTGAGGAAAAGTGGAAGACTCCAGATGCGTAATAAAATCTAAAAAAGTTGTGAGATTTTCTCTTAAGGAACAAAAGAATGCATACCTCATTTGCTCAATCAGCTGACGTGCACATGCTACTAACATTGGCTGCATCAATACATTCTGTGAATAAGAAGCACAATATGACAGAAAAGATCAAGGATAACAAATACTTTCCGACATAAGCAAGCATACCTCATCCCGTTTGCCAAATATAACAGAAACGTTGAACGTTGGATTGATGGACACCCCTTCTTCCTTTCTGGCATTGAAAAGTCATACATGCAACTATGTGAGCAATCCTTTCTTATTGAAACATATCACTGATTTGAATGTACATGATGATACATAATTTTAAGCTGACAAATAAACAAGGATTTATCTAAAGTCCTAGTTATTTTAACAACTTTAGTTTGTTAGTTGTCAAAAGGGGTGTCCAATGAGTTGGAGATCTTTGTGATTCAATAAACCATTGCATAGTAGTTTCTTCTCTTTCTCTCTTCTTCATCTCTTAATTCTTTTCCTAAGATTTAAGAACTTTATCTTGGGTTTATAACAAGATAAGTCTGACGATATGATTCATGATGAGGAGACCCAAGAAGGCACGAATTCAATACCATAACAAACACGGCTATGAGAAGCCCAATAGAAAGAAGAAAAAGCCCATTAGGATGAGAGATTATGTTACTTATGAAGATAAGCGTAAGGATAAAATGGGTAGCAAATAGGAAGCACTGATCTACGCAAATTTTTCTTTTTCCTTATTGTTCGTTAGGCACCAGAAACTATATCTATTATAGATTTCCTTTTACAAAGGAGAGGAATCAAAGATTTTATCTCTTCTGATTCTCTTCCATCTCTATTCTGTTGTGTTTCTTCATCTACTCCCTCTATTTTCCTACTGCTGCAGGTCAAGCACATCATCTGACCTACCAGAACATGGACCTGAGGACAGAGGCTTCGGAAAATCTTGTGGACAGCCGAGTGAATATGGGTTCCAATCACATTCTCTATGTTGGGAGACATGGAAGTCCGTGAATAGCAGCAGAAAGAATATTGGAAGAGGAGAAGGTTGATGAACAACTCACTCCTAAGACACCAAACTTGTGGCTGAATAAAGATAAAGCTGAGAGCAAAATCAAATTGCCCAATCTCAATGGCGGCAACCTTATGATTTAGATTGCTAGTGCAGAGAAATATTTTTGAGGTGTGACAGCAGAAGCCAAAAGAGTAGGGATAGGTTGCATTTAGAGGCAAGGATCAGTGGTGCATTGATTTGTGGAAGGACATTTTAGCTGCCTGTATGAAAGGCAACCAACTTAGCAGCAATCAAGATCAGCCAATGATGTATACACAAAGATTTCAAAATATTGGGGGTGCAGATATTGGATGTCCCAAAGGAAAAAACTGAGATTACTTCCTGGGAGGATCAAGTACACAAATGCAATGCCAAGTATGAACACAATCTTAATAATACTACAAAGTCCATACATCTAGCCTGAGATATCAAAGAGGAGTTGTGTGGCACCAAATCTCAATACAATGTTTTGATCATTGTTGTCAAAACCGGACCAGACCAGCTGGTTCAACCAGTTGAGCTGGGAACCAGACCAGTCTCCAGTCCAAAGTTTCCTAAAACCTGAATTTCATTTGAACCAAGATAAAACTGGTTGAACTGGCCAAGAACCGGAAAAAGTAGGGAAAACCAACAAGTTGATAGATTCAAACAGTTGGCTCTAAAAACCTGTTTTTTGTTTTATTTGGTTTTTTTATTTTTTTTTGAGACTTGCAGTTTGTAATCAATTTTATGTTATTTTTAAAATTAAATATGATGTATTAGATTTGTTTGCTTTCATATATAACTTACTTTTAAAATATTTTGTGTTGTCTTACGAGACTTTTAAGGGAAGTTTAAATTTAAATTTTATAAATTTATTTCCGTCATCCCATTATAATTAATACTACTTTATATATAGCACTATTATATTTAAAATATTATAGCAATAATATTTACTATAATGGACTCTATCCCAGTTGAACCTCGATTGAAACTCTGAATTCGAACCTTAAAGTCATGCCTTCACCAGTTCAGTGACTGGTCAGGTTTTGACAACCTTGGTTTTGATGTCAAATCTTGAACATAACTCAAGTGAAGGAGGAATTGCAACTCCAACTGGGCAGCTATAGTGGCTTACCAAGCCTGATTCAAGGAATGAAGTTCTCACGCCCTTTCAAGAATACTACTGGGCCAATCAATCATTCAGAAAAAGAGTGTGTGGAAGAAATACAGCAGCAGCACACTCAACTACGAAATCCTATACTATTGGTGCTTATTATCCACAATGAAACAGAAGCGTTTGTACAAGCCATATTACGAATGAAGAAGAAGCAATGAGGGCAACCGTTTTCACTTTGGTTTGGCAGGTCAGAGCCATTTAGCTGAAGACACAGATGTCCAGAAAAAGTATCATGGTTACTATTTTGGCAGAAGATGGAAAATTGGAGGAAGACAAGTGATTGAAAAGACCAGTTCTCAGGAAGGAGAAACTCTGTGGGAAGGTGCACCAATTGTATTTACATGTTAGATGCTCAAATGATCTCTCTTTTCAGCAGGGGAAATTACACAACTGAGAACTATAAAGCAACATCAAATCATGATAGATAGTGGGGCAAGTCATACTTCATTGCTTGGGAGTTAGTAAAGTAATTGGGATAAAATGTATTACCGACCACTACATTGGGAGTAGATTATGGGATGGACACAAAAAATTTCCCCCGAGGGTGATGTCAAAAATTGAAGTTATTGGTTTCTTTAAATGATCCTGAAGGAGATTGACTTGTTTAAGTTGGGAGGAGTGGATCAAATTTTTAGAGGAGGCTTGGTTAGAAGCCACAGGTTCAAAAAAGTAATATAGAGATCTCTACATCTCTACCTGAGTGACTGAGTCTAACAAAAGCAATGATACCTCATAAAACTCTATATAACAAGGTCTTGATGTAGAATGCTCTTTAGTATCAGTAGTAATATATTTATTCTCAGTATTAGTTGCTTATGATTTTACTGGATAAGAAATATAAATAAAATCAATGATATTTCACAGAAGTCACATGCAGACCTGGCATATACTATTGTCCCCATGGTTCCTATTTGGGTAGCAATAACCTGATAAGCAGTCAGAAAAGTAAGTACAATCACCATAAAACATAGAAAAAAACTCCATCAGCACTCACCAGAAAATGATCTTCGTATCTCGAAATAATAATCTCCGTTTCATTCCCCTGCAAGCAAGCAAGTAACTTCTCAACATTAGTCCAACATTTCAACATTAGTATTAATTATCAACATTAAAAAATATATATTGAACAGCTAAATTTGAACCTCTAACATTGGCTTTTGGAATTTAGAACATGAAATGAATATCTGTGTTTAAAATCTCATTGCATCTTCTATAATTACAAAATCAATGGAAAGGAGTTAAAAATTAGTTGCTGGCTACTAAGAGTTGCAGGAAACGAACACTCGCGCATGCATACATTGATTTCCCGAGAGAAATTGAGTTGAGACACTGGAAATTGAGAAGTGGAGCTTTCCATATTCATTGACATCGGCGCTGATAGGTCACACTCACACTACTCAAAGACTCTAACAGTCGTTATCTCAAAGTGCTTCTTTCGAGAATCGGTTTCAAAGGAGAAGAAGATGAGATCGCCGCCGGTGATGCCGACGGAGCGGAGAGGCGAGGTTTTCGTTGTTCCTGTTGAGAGAGAGAAGAAATGGGAGAAAATGTGCAACTTCCTCTATGCACCAAATTTCGGCCTATTTTAAAAATAAAATTAGAGTCAATTTTTAAACTCCAGTAAATACATTTTAGTGTTTTTTTTTAGTTTAAAATTATATCAAACCAAACAAGCTGTTGTAGTTGGTGAGTGACACTAAAATTGTGTTTTTTTATGGATAAACTTATATTATTATTAATAAACCTAAATTGAATAAAAATAAAAAATTTATCGTCTTTCTCCATATTCAAACTTTAAGAAAACATCAGTCCCTATATCTGAATCCATGACTTGTTTTTCATTGTCGCTACTACTTCCTATTTTAGTGCCACATACTATTAAAGCCAATGAATATTTTAAAGTATTATTTAATACATAATCAATTATGAGATACTAATAATTAGTGATGAGTTATTTTTTGTTATTTTAAGATAATAATAAATAAAATTATTTAGGGTTAAATATGTTTTTGGTCCTCAAGTTTCAGTGAAATTTGGAATTAGTCCATCTTCAAAACTTTTGATCAATTTAGTCTTTCATCTTTAAAAATGTGTGAATTTAGTCCTTTTAATTAAATTTTGTTAGGTTTATCTAACGTTCTAAGCGCATTTTATGATAGTATTTGAATTGTTTACACTGTTTGACACATTTTTGCTTTAATGTTAACTTATGTATTATCGTAAAATACGTTTAAAATGTCAAATAAACGTAACAAAATTTGATAAGAAGGACTAAATCCACACATTTCTATAGATGAAGGACTAAATTTGTATAAAGTTTCAAAGAGGGACTAATTTCAAAATTTATTGAAACTAGAGGGATCAAAAACATATTTAACCCAATTATTTACAAAAGAAAGGCAAAAATATTTGTACCCGTTGTTATATGCGGATAAAATTTGCACTGAATAGTTAGTATTTACAGATTTTTATTACATGCAAATAGCAGATATTTTAATACTTGTCTATAAACAGGTCAAATGCAAGTATCATATTATTTGTACCCGCAAGAATATATTATTTACAAAAATTTAAAATTTAAAATAATTTAAAATAATTTATATTTTATTAAGTTAAATTTAATTAAAATTAAAATTTAATTTATGATTTATTAGGTTAAGTTTAATTAAAATTAAAACTTAATTTATATTTTATTTTATATTTTTTCATAATTTTAATTAAATTTTATTTCACAAATTTATAAAACATCTTTTTTTTTAAATATTTATGAGTATCCAAAAGCACTCACATGTTTCAAAAAATCCACCAATATTTTTTAAAAAGGTACTCACGCAAATAAAAAGACGAGTAATGGATGAATTTTCTTTCGGGTTAAGTGTAGACACTATTTACATATGACTCAACCCATTGTCATTCCTAATCTTACTCGTGTTAACCCCATCCAATCATTAACTATTTCTTAATATAGAAAGAATAAAAAAGGTCCTAAATCACACGTACTTTTATTGATTATCTTCAAACCTCGGTATGGTTACATTTATGATATATTATTAAATTCTTAAAACATGGTCAAAAAATTTAATATGATTGAATAAAAAAAACTTAATTGAAAGCAATAAAATCTATTTTAGAACTCTTTTCTGTCGAAAGTAATTGGTCACCAACCGAGACATATCTATTTATGCATAAAAAAGTGTAACCAAATGAAACAAAAATTTGAAATTTTATACTCTTTTTTTTTTACCTAAACTAAAATAAATGAATAAGAGGTCATCCACCATACTAAGAACTTGTTTCATCCACAAACCTTAAAACTTATTGTTGAGAAAGGGTGTAACCATTTCTGTTGCGGTATAATTGCCTTTGGAAGAAATCTAGTTTCCGCCACCCTGTCAAATCATAAATGCTCAAACTCTTTTAATAATAAGAAACATTTTTTACCAATAATTTATTCTAAACCAAAACACAACCAAGAACAGTGAACTACATAACATACCAGGAGCACTGAAGACAGCAGTCACCATAACGTGGTCCTTATTCATCCAAATAGTTTTAATGTAATCTAATTATAGAGGACCTGATGGACTTGACAAGATTTCAAGGTAACTAAAGGCCACAAGAAAATAAACAACGTTGGAACATCACATGATACTTATTTTTCCTTTAACCACAGTTTCACAATCAACTTCAACGAATTACAGGATCTACATACTAGATAACTTTCTTGGCACATCCACCTAACCTCCTCTTCACTTCTGAAATAGATGATTACCAATGAAAATTACACCTTTTAAGTTCCAAAACTCAAAATCTACTCCCCCATTTAACCTAAACCAGAGTTTGTTCCTGATACAGGCCTCAACAATGGATGATTGGACGTGGGCTGCACATTACTAGGGGCATTGAACATGGCAGTTGAAGGTGATTGTGATTGTTGTATCATAGATAGTGGTAATCTTTGCCCCAACCCAAACATCGAAGGTCTTGGGGCAAAGGACATATGTGGATGAAGTGATTGATTGCTGCCATACCCTGAGATACTGGGCTGTGAGGGAGAAGCAGAGATCATTTGTTGCCTGTTGTTGCCATTGCTAGCCATTGAAGGACCAACACCCGATGCAGCCATTGTGGGTGTTGCTCCTGCAGTCCCAAGACGTGCTGATATTACACGAGACCGTTCAGCAGCAAACCTTTGCTTTGTTCTCTCCAGTTGTTCGCATTCTTTCATTAACAATGTTTCTATTTCCGCAAACTGTTTCAGCTTCAACTCTAATCTTTTCAGCTGGCAATAAAAACAGCAAGCCACAAACAAAAGTTAAAAAAATCAAGTTACTAGCTCTGCACCTGATTTTTAGTAATCTCCAATTGCTTAATTTACTTTATTCTAAAAAAATGTTCACTTGTTTTCTCACGTTGATGCACACCATCCAGACAGAAATGGACAAAACAGAAATTAACTATATCTAGAATGTTAGTTTAATATTGGAATAAAGTCAGAAAACAACAGTGATACCTGATGATTAACTATGTTAGCACACAACCTCTGAATTTCTCGTTCTTCATGATCGGCAAATAATTTAGCTTTCATTGCTGCTGCAGAGAGGCCTGCTTTAGCTGCATCTTTAACTTTTTCAGAAGATAGTGGGGTTGTCCTACCATCATTTAGTCCCCATGAACCATGTACCTTCGCCTTATCCTCTGAAACCAAAAAGAAGTATTCCCAAGAAGAGAATTACATACTGGGTTTTATTAGAGGGCTGGGCTTGTATATAGACAACATAAAAAAACAGCACCCATAACTGACCATTATTATTATTATTTGATACCGCTGTTTCTCCATGAGACCCACCATCACGACACCGTATGCTTTCGGAATTTGTCCTACATGTGAAAAATATTAATTTTTAATACAATATTCCTAAACTAGCAAGTTCAGAAAAAGAACAGAACAAGTTGAGCTTAATTTTCCCACTCCACCCACCATACTATTCCAAAATAGGAACAGGATAAGGACATAGTATGGTCTTTTCTTCTTTTTTTTCTTTTCCTTTTGTGGGAGCTTCCCATAATGTTCGGTTCTAGTTATAAGATTTTTTAAATAAAATAAAAAGGCCAAAAGCAGAAGATAAAATGTCCAAAAATGAGTAATAACCCCAAAGAAAACACTTCATCCAACAAACTGCACTTGCTATGACAGGCATACTCACCTATTATCATGTCCAGGTGCTTCCACCTGTGAAGTGCTGCCAGAATTATCCACTGACAATACTGCTAATGCTGCATGAGCACAAGAAGCAGCTACTCTTGGTCCAACTGCAGAGGCTAAAAAGGCAACCTTTGGAATGCACCAACCAAAACAAAATATATAAGAACTGTAGAATATACGAGGCATTTTAATTTGTTGTGAAACTTATAGAATCTAGATACAATATCTTAGCCATCACATCACCCTTTAATGCATTTGTAAGTGCCACAGATAAATTGGGGGTTCCATCAAAGAGAAGCAACGTAACTTGAAGGAACAAGTTTTGTTTATAGCTTCTTTTACAAATAAACATGAATAACATAGTTAAGGACATGATGTTAAGTGTCGTATTATAACCACATCCTATGCTGAAAAACATGTTTTCAATTGCCTTAGTTGAATAATAATTTAAGCATATACTTAGCGGTCACTCACCAAAGCCATAACAGGATTTCCAGAATTTGCAAAAGGAAGCCGGCTGTCAGAACTTCTCACTTGATGGACAGGTCCTGTAACAGCATAGATACCAAATCAAAACCATATAAAAAGCAAGTTGAATTAAAAGTATAAGATAGACCTGGAGTATTTCCGTTTGAGTAACAATGCAGTCTTCCACTACCATCTCTATCAACTGCATTGGATGACAAAGGCATGCTCGGAACATTAATATCTTCCAATTTCCCATCTTCCATGGGTAGACGGAGAAAATGAAGAATGCATTGTGCTTTTGACTTGGTACCAACATGCTCAGCAATTTCATTCCAATTCTCATTGTAAATCTCCATTGCTTCAAGAAGCAGTAAAGTTTCTTGATCAGTCCAATTATCCCCGTCCAGTTCACCATAATCCGTAGTTGAATCCACCCTTAAAAAATCTAGACTTGAATGACCAATGACAAATCTCCCATCATGAAAGCAATCAGTGCAAAGTAAAATATCAACCTGTAACAAGAGATGCTAATTACATATGATGGAAGAGGTGTTCAAAGTTAATCTGCAGCTTACTTAGTAACAAGAGTCAACTCCCATAGTTCACAAATTTTAGCATCATATATCAGGTATGGGAACAACTTGACATAAAACATTTGGTTTTCTTAAAACTTTAAATTGTCCATTTTAACCAAGCACAGACTTGCAAACACTCAAAATAGTAAACATTTTTCTGCAAGACACAAGTAATTGCTACAATAATCACAGTAGTAAATGAGGGGACCCAAGATACAAGAATGAAAGACATCGAGCCAAAGAAGTTACAGTAGTTCTTATAGATAGGTTAGGTACAATAGAGTGGTTACCAAGCATGGAAAGCTGGGAGGAGAATTATATGCTTTACTGATTGTCATACTATATACATCACAAAAGCATTTGATTACTTTCATGTTCTCTGTTCTCAGTACTTTTTTTAATCTCATTTTGTTTTGGAGTTTGTACTAAATAATTTAGTTTGACCTGCAAGATCTTTTACCATGAAGAAAACTGCAGAATTGTTAGACAATCTGGTGATGTTGAGCATGGAATGTGATTATGGACGACATACATTGCAGAAATATGGAAGAATATGCACGGTATAGAATTTCTTTTGGCAACTATCAGATAATAACATAAAGAAACAGGGACTTAGCCTTGAGATGGAGGAAGACAAGGAACAGCCAGTCAAGAGTCACGAATCTGCAGGCAAAAAGCAGATATATAATAAGATGGTAATTGACAATTTCATGTACTTTGTCGATGGATGCCAATCATGGGCAAGAAAACGTCAACTTGGCTGATTTCAGGGGCAGCCACCCAATAGTGGTGGATTCATTGCTAGAAGAAATTCTTCGAGGTAGAGAAGATCAAGGTGGATGCGAAGGTTACTCACACTAGTTAGCATGGAAGGTTTAGCAGTACACTGGTTCCATATCTTGAGGAATAAAATGTCAAACTTGACCTTGAAAAGGTCTGATGCAAGCATTGATTCAAGGATTAGGAGAAAGAAATGATGGCAAAGTATATATGAGAGGTTAACCACTGTGACAAACCACATTGGCTGATGACTATGTCCGAGAATACGAAATTTTGGTGGGGCATCTATTGGAGATCTCAAAGGAACTTCTTTTTAGGTATTTCAAGGGGTGATTGAGAAGTAAAGTAAAATGCAAAGTGCAGGCGGATAGAACACCAATGGATAAAAGTGACAAAAGATAATATTGAACAATGAAATCATACACAATACAGCAACACACTTGCTGTCCCAGGGACAAAAAAGAGTCTCATTATACAAATACAGCAATTCTCTTGCTGTCCACAGAGCCAGAAGTATCCTAAAGAGTGTAATCTCAGTCCGCATACTGAAAATAACTACACAACCTAATATCAGCTGTATACTCCTAAACATAGTACATAGCTACCAGCAGTTATTTTCTACACATAACTGTCATCCTGCAGTTTCTAATGCAAAATTAATTATAGCATTTATTGTCAACACTTAATTGCCATGGATCAGCTCCCATCACTATGGCCTGCCGGAAAATCAGTCTACATTAAGGCTGAAAGATAGAAACTAGTTCTCCAAATTATCTTTATCTACTTCAATAACAATTACTTCTCCATCTTTTTTCAGTGCTTCATTAGTGACCAAAATTAACAATCTTAATTGTTTCTCTGTATATATAGGGAACTGAACTTTTCTTCACACCTGAAACACAAAACCTTGCTTTTCCTTTCCATCAATTCTTGATATGTAAATGGTGCAGGCCTTGGTTAAACTTGGCTGAATTTCGTGCGAATACTCTGTTCTTAAACCTGCGAACCCTGTAGATGAAGTTCCTTTGTTTTGTCCAGATTAAATGATATTTGAATTTAAACCTTGACTGAAATGACTTTGGCTTCCATTCCACCCTGCAGTAATAATTGATCCTGCATCACCTTCTGAGCCATACAATACAACTGCTTTGATGGCCTGGCCTTTAAACAATGCTAGAAGATCCCATTTTCACAGGCAAACCTACACTCGCGGTTCCAAACACACACAAGTGCATTTTGTTCGGCCTCAGTACTGCATATGCATACTACATAGCTAGAATTCTTGTTCTGGGTACAAAACTTTGCAAATGATGCTTAATTTCAAGTAGCAAGCTACCAAGAAAATAACCCAAATATTTTTCTTCTGGTAAACAATTGACTTGTGATGTACACAATTCAAATGATTCCATAAACTCCTCCACCAATGAATAGATGGGGGAAATTCCTATATTTGAGGCTTTTACTCATCTTAGGTAGTTTTTGGCCAAACTTTTTTAGACCCTAAAGCTACTTTAAAGTTGAATTTAAAAATTAAGAGCTTTAAAATTAAAGTTAAATCCATTTGATAATTCGATAACTTTTAAAGTCAATTCAAAAGAAGTTCCTTTCATATAAAAAATCCCATTGGAAACTATGAGAGAAAAGATGCAGAAGAGAGAAAAAGGTAGTAATGAGATGAGAAAAGCACTAGTGTGGTACAACCAATACAAGCCTAGCACAAAACACAACAAAAATAAGGGAATGCAGAGAAAGTGTTTCTTATTTTTATTTTCCACTTGTACTTTTAATTACCAAAATATCACCTTGTTTTTATTGTTGTATGGGAAGATTGCTTTATCTGTTTCATAAACAAACTATTGAAAACAAGAAACAAAGAGAAAAAAGGAAACAAAGTAGTTAAAAGTGAAAAGGGTAAACGAAAGCAAAAAAAAAATAAATTTCAAACCAAATAGACCCTAAGACTTCTAAAATAGTCGGAATGTTAATATTTTAACATTCTCTCAAGTTGAGGTTTGGTTAGTAAGCATCGACTTGTTACACATAAACACACCTAACAAATATAATAACTCTAAATTAAAATATAGAGGTGCATAAGGCCTTTCGAGAAGATAGAGACCTTGGTACAAGCTCAACCAGATAACCTAATATACTATTATCATAACAAAACTTTAAATTAAAATATAGAGGTGCATAAGGCATTTCGAGAATATAGAGGCCTTGGTACAAGCTCAACCAGATAACCTAATGTACTATTATCATAACAAAACTTTAAATTAAAATATAGAGGTGCATAAGGCATTTCGAGAATATAGAGGCCTTGGTACAAGCTCAACCAGATAACCTAATATACTATTATCATAACAAGTTTCCTAAGAGAATAAAAACCCTAGTATACTAACAAGTCCTTGTGGTGCATTGATCATATCACATATCACAATTTATAGTCTACATCAGAACTTTTCCAGTAAACTTTTTAATAAACTTCCACATAATTACAATGACAACAATCTAACCAATTTACTATTTGTCAACTAACTACTGCAGGTTCCCTTTCATACTACTAAGCAACCATGATAATCAAACATTCAGATTCTAGAGGTAGAAACAAGTCACCAAGAATTGTATGTTTCCCTCTCCATGACATCCCTGCAATACAGCAGTAGATGCATTCACATATGCCAAACCAAATCTAACTTGTTATTTTTATCTCTTGCTTTGTTTGTGTAATGAGACTGAGTAAAGGGAGAAAATATTCAGAATGGAGGGTGAAATATAACGAGTACTGACTGTCATGCACACATAACACATCCAAAGGGAGTGGAGGTTTTAACTATTTCTTGATCCGAGGAACTAGACTTGGTGCTATAAATGATCTTTCAACTAAAGGGGCATAATCATCTCCTGGACCTGTATGCATTGAATGCATAAAGCTATAATCCTGTGCAGTCATACGAGGTGGTCATGTGCTGTGATTCCTAACGGAAGCCTTCCTATTCAATCTTTCATTCAGACCATCATTACCCATATGATGAAAGCAATAAATAGTCATAGGACCATAATATAATATTAAATTTGAAAAAATAATTCAGAGTACCTCTTTTTGGGACTGGTAGTATACAACAGGAAGTGGACGAGAACAATAAATGCAATGATTATCCGAAAGATGCTCTCTTATTCTGTCCTCCAGATCAAAGACATCGACATTATGTGCAGTCAATGACGAATAAATTTCGTCAGCTTTCAGCTTACAACTGGGATTGTCAAATTTGATCAAACTATCAATAGATTTCAAAGTCTCTACCGGCACACGGACCTCTCCACTCGGCTCCTCCCTCAAGCAAGAAATAACATTGGGAGACTTAAAACTCGATGTCTGAACACAGTAATTAATAATTCCCCAATGATCAAGGAACCTCACAATCCGAGTCAAATCCTCAACATCAATCCCTGTCAACAAACCCTGGCAATCAGAAAGCGTAATCCCCTTCCCAGGTTGCTCCAAATGCATCGCAACAATGCAGTTCCTACACTCCATGTACTTCTCTGGAGTATGATCGGGTGATTTTCCTGAAAAGAAATGTGGCACTGCTTGCCTCTCTAGCCTATGCACGGTGGCAGGTGAAAACCAATCTGTTCACAATCAAACCAACATCAATCCAAACCGTCCAAAACTCAGAAAACAAAACAGAAGTCAAACAAGCACACGACCAAAATTCAGTTCACCTGAATGCATAGGAACTACAAGAACCTTAGTTCCAAATCGCTTAACAACCCCACGACCTTCCAATATGGCAGGGGGAGTTATGACAAAAGAGGAATCACCCTCCAAAGCTAAGTTATCAGATGGCACAGCCGACAGCGCCTGAAGCTGACCGTGAGACACGTTTTCAATAACAGGAGGGACAGGAGCGCACTGAGCCTTATTGTCTCCAGACTCAAGGGCTCGCTCCAGAGCCACAATTGAAGTGACCGAGGAGTGAGGGCGGTTCACGGAGCGCCTTATCACGAGGGGAAACTGAGAAATGGTAATGCCATGGTCTGAGAGAACCTCCGTCTCCACATGCGGTTGCGAATTAGGGTGGTTTTGGTGTGTTTGTTCCTCAGAATCGTAGCCACGTTCCGCATGGTCGTCCTCCGCATTGGGGTTTTCTTCGTCGTCTTCGTCCTCCTCCTCGTGCTTGGGGTGACGCCGAGCGACTTGAGAATCTCTCTTGCGCTTCCTCCATCTGGTTCGGTTCTCTGCAAAAAGGAAAATTCAAATAGAAAGAAAATTGAGAACAGTGGTTAGGGAATTGAGAAGAGAAGAGAAATTGGGGAAATTGGAAGCGCAGTGTTGGCATGGAGAGAGTGAGGGTTTTAGAAGAGTGAATGAATACCTGAAGGAGAAGCTGGCATGGCAAGAGGAGAGAGGGGTTTAAGGGAGAGAAAGAGAGAGAAAATTGTGGGAAAGATTTGAGTGTGGGGTCGTTGATTGGCGCAAAGGATTGGGATTGTTGTTGGAAGAAATATTTTTGAGTTGGAGGATCGATCTCTCTCTCTCTGCTGGATGATGTGTGATGGAAATGGTTGGCGTTTGGGGCAAAACACAGTGTTGATGTGCGTTTGTGTGGCTGTTACCGGAACCACAGTGGAAGGTCTAGCGGCTTTGTTTGCTTGCCTCGCGCGTGCTTCAGACGCTGCTTTTTCATTAGGCTGTGCTTGCCAGGAAGGGCTGAGAAACTTCACATGCCGCTTTTATATCCCTTGCTTCTTCTTTTTTTTTATCTTTTAATTATTCTATTAAGTACTAACAAGTATTTTAAATATGTTAACTAATTAACTAATACCTTAACATTTATTTTAATCTTTGAAAAAACATCTTTATTATGTGAATTCAGGATGGATCAAAGTTGTTAAATGTATTTTAGATTTTTTTGTTGTTGTTGAATAAGTGGAATATCTATAAATTTTATTAATGTTTAATTGTTTAATATTTATAATGAGAATTGATTGATGACATTTAACAAAGTTTTTCTTTCATACATTTAAATTTTACTTTAACCAAGGATATGAATGAAATATATTTAATTTATGATACAGTACTATTTTTAACTGGATATTTATTTAAGAGAGTAAAGATGATACTTTTTTCTCTTCAAATTATATATTCATTTGTATAATACTTAATAAAAATGTTTTTAAAACCAAATTAAGTTAATATATGTTCGAGATTTGTGATGGAAGTCTTTTGTTTTGGTCTACAAGAATTATAGAATTAAGAAGATATTATTACACAAAACATTAATGATTTTGCTAAAATAATAAAACATTAATGACAAAAATTTAACTGGTAAAAATAGAAGATATGTTTATATAACTTTTATTGTATAAATAAATTATGTTTTCTAGAAAATAATTGTATCATATAATTATAATTTTATAATTTCAAAACTTAATTATTTTTTCATTAAAATTTGTAGTACTTCTGTTTATTATTATTTTTTTTTAAAAATGTATATGTTGTTATGGATAAATTATGTAGTTACGAGTATTAATTAAATTAAACGTTAATTTTTATAATTTAATAAATATTAAAATAATTACTACAAATATGTGCGATCATTTTTCTCTTTATAATAAACAATTATTATTAGAATAATAATCAAAATACAAAATAATATTAAATAAATTTTTATAAAAAATATTTTTATAATTTTATTATTAATAATTTTGTTATTTCATAAATAAATTTTTATGAGTAATTATTTAAATTTTAAAAAATAATTATTAAAATAGTAAAAAAGTTAAAATAAATATTTAATATTCTATATCTTAAATATTTAAATAGTTATCTTGAAAACAAATTAAATAAGCAACAAATAAAAATTTAATAGCATGTAATATATAAAATAACAACTTTATAATATAATTTATTTTAAGATATTTAATTAAATATTTTATACTGGTAAAAATGTCGCATATATTTTATCAAACACAATTGTAAAAATGTTAATATAATTTTTAATGATTTCTATCAATTAACAAAAATTTTAGTAACTTATAAATTTTATCAAGGACAATGATAAAAATTTTGATATAACTTTTAATGATTTTTGTCAAATAACAAATACTTTTAGTGGATTAGTTAACATTTGTCTTCTTTTATAAATTTTAAATAATTTTCTACAAATTTAATAAAGGCTTAAATACCTTTTTGGTCCTCATTTGCGTATTGTTTGTTGCGGATGGTCCTCATTTTCACATAATGTTTAAAATGGTTCTCATTTCGACGGAATGTTTAAAATGGTCCTCATTCTCATCATTCGTGTTTTATTTTGTCCTTTTCTGTAACGCTGTTTAAATCATTAATGAAACACCCTACTACAAACTGTGTCACATGTACAATGTTCCATTAATGATTTAAACGGTACTACAGAAAAGGACTAAATAAAACACGAATGCGAAAATGAGAATCATTTTAAACATTCTGTATAAATAAGGACCATACATTCTGTCAAAATGAAGACCATCCGCAACAAACATTACGGAATGAGGACCAAAAAGGTAAAACAAGTTTGTTTCATAATTAATTGATTTCATTTTTTTTTTCATTTAAAGTTCATAATCACCATAAAAGTAATTTATTTTGACCTGTTTTGGACGTTGATAAAATAGCTGATAAAGTGGTCATAATAATTTAGTGTTGTTTCCTTTTTCAGAAAATAGTTTACTTCGTTCTCTAGCTTTTGCTTTTGAAAACGAAATTTTGAATTAATTTGTAGAAATATAACAATTTAAAGTTGTTTAAAAAAACAAATTTATAGTTATATTTTTAAAATTGATAAAAAATAAAATAAAATTATCTGCATTTGGTTTTGAGAAACTTTCCTTGAATGTTACTCTCAAATGAGAGATTTGAGAATTAAGATTATTGATGGACGCTTATCATTGTATTATTTTTTTAGTTTTCAATTTTTTTTTAAAATAATAATTAAGTTTTATATTTTTCCCCATTTTAAATTTTATAATTGAATTGAATTATTAATTTAAAGCTTAATATTATATAATTTCTATTTTGCTTCGTATTATTATTATTATTTAAAATTTTATATGTAAACTCCTTAAAATGTGAAAATGTTTTCTTTTAAAAAATAACCAAAACAATTAGTGAATTTAAAAATGTACTACCTTCTTCTGTACCTTTTTCTGTCTCAAACGACTCTCCCTTCAAAACTTTTTATCTTCTCTCCTTTTGTGAACTCAAACAAAAATTTACTGTTTTAGAAGACATATTCTCAGTCGTAAAGGTCTCTTCTAGTATAGCCAAATAGATTTTTCAATCAGGTAAGTTGAAGCTTTGGTCTCCTTCGATACTCACCTTGTTTTGGGTCATGTATGTGATCTTTCTTGGATTGCATGTGTTCCTATAGTCTTTATTTTTCCTTTTTGTTAATCAATGATTCCTTCCTTTGGTCTAATTAGTGAATAAGAGTTTTCATCAATCAATCAAAGGGTTTGGTGGATTCATAAAGATATTTTTGGACTGTATTGCAGACAAAGGAAGCTAATGACTTTTCATATCAATGACATTTCCGATTTAATTAGAATATTGCATGTTGATTTTACCCGTGATTGGAGGTTTTTGTTTAGCAAATTGGGTTTTTTTTTTAATTGAGGGTTTAATTATGTATGTTGATGAGAAAAGTTGATTTTTAAAAATGTTAACCGAATATAATTTATGAATCTTTCCAAATATAGTATGGTTGTTTTTATATATGAGATGTATTAAAATTGGTGGTTTATCAGTGTTATGTTGAAAGTCTATTAGTTTGACAAGAGAAAATTGATGAAGGTGAGGTTCAAATTGTGGTCTTCGAGTAATATGATGTTTGAGTTGAACTTGGAATTGGGTTGTGGTATGGTAACAATGAATGTAAAATCTGAAATCAAATGGGATTCAAAGTTGTAACCATGTTGAACTTGCGAGATTGATATTACTTAGTTAATGATGTGTTTTCATTCATTTATGGATTTGTAAATGTTGTAATTTATGTGGTTTAGGATGCAAATTGGAATGAGAGGTCTTGGTTGTTGGAATTGTTCAGTTTGATATCATTCATAAAACATTTTGAAATAAGTTTGAACAGAAAAAGGGAAAAATACCAAACTATGCAATGGAACAAACTAGAAACCTCACACCCAAACGCATTTGTCATGGTGTCGGACGATGCATTTGGGGTCAAGCGCCATCCTAAAATCTACAAAGTCAGAGAGCAAAGTTGGAGTCAGCATCGGGCGGTGGGTTATGGCACTGAGCGCCCACTAGTCAATGGACCTCTCTTGCGCCAATGTCGGGCGTCCCGTGTTAGCTACAGTCTGCTTTGTTTATTGTTTTTATATGTTTCGTGTTCTTTGGTCCTGTGATTTTATGATTTATGTTCTCCATGTTATTATAATATGATTTACAATTGAAAGATGAGTTTGTTGGGGGATCTTTCAAGAAAGGAAATCCTATTTTATGTAATCAGTAGTGTACACATTAATAGTAGTGTACACATTAATGAAAAGAATCAATATTTATGAATTATCTTGATATTCTAATACTCATTTAATAATTTTAATAATATTTATTGAAGACTCATGTAGAGTACAATGAGTTATATGAGAGGTGCAGGAGGTCTTGTCATTAATAACATTTAAAATGTTGTTATGACAGTTAAAATGACTAACCTTTGTTTTAACTCAGTAGAGCAACTCAGGTAGAGCAATATTCTTTTATTATATATCAATGTCTAGATCTAGATAATTAATTCTTGAGAGTAAGGATGTAAAAACAAATTGTACTTGCGGGTATCTACAGATGAAACCCGCAACGAGTAGGAAATAAATATTGTTAAGGGATATTTGTGGGCAACAGGTACGAGTATTTTTAATACCCGATGTTAACGGCGCGGGTACGGGTATCATAGTATCTGTACCCGTGGATACTCGTACCCGCTATACTCTAATTTAAATTAGAAAAAATACAAAACATGGTTAAAATATTAACATATCGATTTTGAATGAGTTATTTTTTTATCAATTAGTTTTTAAAAAAATATTTTTTTGTAAACTATCATTCAACATTATTTAGATGAATTATTTGGACTTTGTTTAAAATTTATGAATGTTATGTATTGTATTTTATTTGAATTTACGATTAAAATATGTTGTTAAATATTTATTTTTATATTTTTGTAAATACCCGCGGGTACCCATGGATATCCGTGGATATTAAAAAATTTTGCAAACGGATACCTGACGGATATGGGTACGAGTACGAGGCAGATATTTGTGTAGTGGGTATGGTACAAGGGAGCTACTACCCATACCCTACCTGTCCCGTTGACCTCCCTACTTGAGAGTCTATAATTGTATGTTTGGTATTTTATAAATGTTTGAAATATGTGTTTTTTTTATGTAATTAGTTTAACTGATATATGACTATTTCTTTTATAAATTAGCTTACCCTCATGTGTTTCTTGTTGTTTGTCTTCTTTCTTTTGCAGTCTTGTTGGGAGTGAGTAGAGGATGATATAGGTTTAGAGTTTCCTCTAAGAGATGATGAGCCAGTTAAGGAAGATGTTAGATTTACATGTTAAATTATTCTATTAGAATTAATAATTGGAACTTAAGTTGTAGGTATTAATAATTTAAATTTAATAGTATTGGATATTTACACCTTTACAAAAATATAATATAGATAATGTAAATTTTTAAATATTTTAATAAAAAAACTAAACGGGCCAATAGACTAGGGGCGTTGAACTTGCTCAGTGTTGGTCTGTTGAACTGTTTGGCCTTTTTCAACATGTTCTCCTTAATATTTTAAGGCTCCAGATCGTCCATGTTGGCTAGATTTTTCTTAAAGAGTGAATTGAAAAGATGTTTGGGTTAGAAACATCATATTAAGGAATGCATGATCACTGATGGAGTAAGGTTCGAGATGTTGACGGTCACGACAATGAACCTCTCAATGAAGTGTCTAAGGGTCTCACCCCTTTTTTGCTCCACATACTCTAACGAGGTCAAGGTGGTAGGTGCCACCTTGTTAGGTCTATAAGGAAAGAGTATCACTAGGGAGATACAATACCAATGAAACCTGAGTCCAACCACATAAGACACTGATACCACTCTCAACCCAAAACCTTAAGACAATGAGTTTATGAGTCTTTATCCTTATACAGTGCTCTACTTTCTCATTTCTAGCCAATGTGAGACTTAGACTCACACTTGGATTCCTAATAATCTCCTCCTCAAGGGTGAGTCCCTTCAACCACATTGGTATATTCTCCCTCCAGCGGAAGCATTCCCAACCACAAGTACTATTTTTCTGTACCGTCGTTCTTCTTAACGGGACACACTTACTTGGAACCTTTGTCAGGAAGATTTTCAATACAAAGACTATACTGCACTTGTCTGAGCCGGTTTCAACCATCGGCTCTGATACCATTTGTTAGGTCCATAAGGAGGAGATATCACTTGTTAGGTCTATACTAGAAAAAATAATACTTCCTAGTGTAGTCGTGAACATAGACATACACATTGTACGCCGAACTACGTTAAATTTTCTGTGTCTATTTTTCTCTCCTTTATTCTTACCTTTATTGCCTTGTTCCTAACACCTTGCGGTCAATGAATCAAGCTTTAGACATGGATCAAAAAGTATTAAAGGAGTACACCGAGTTGGGAATACAAGTTTAGAGTTCGACTGTCTAGTGTAATAGGGAACAACCTACAATATACCTTATTGTCCCTGGTGTGGATGTAAACTTAGGTGAAACATGTATTCATTCAGATGGGTCGTTGGATTAGTCATGTTAACATACTTGCATATGTCGATAGTAATCCTTCTTGAGATACCAACGTCGATTATGTTTGATGTATATAAAACATTTACGGTATAATATATCATATAATCAAACTATCAATATTTGATCATGTTATGTTAGGATATGGTAATCAAATCAATAAACATATATGTTAACATTATTTCATCACTTTTAAGTCAATAACGATAAATGAGTATTATTGGACTAATGTTAAGTATATTTGTTGTTGGGTCTATAGGTGCAATCAATTTTAATAATTATTTGTAAATTATATTTCTGAAGATATGATTCCTGGAAAAGTATTACAAATGTTATGTAGAAAAAGAAAATGATATTTAAACCTGGTTAGAATTTATATCCGTTAACTAGGCTAATCTAAGTGGATTTTTAAAATTTCTTTAATTAAACTTCAAGAGTCACGACTCAGCATCACCCGACCCGACCCGAACCGTCCTTATTTTACCGTTACTTTGTCCCTCGTAACATGAGATAGGGAGATGCAGTCGTTGCATTTGAGACTCGTCAAGGTCTCTCTTGCGGCCATGACCACCAAGAAGAGAAAAAGATCCTCGAAACTGATCCCACCCACTCCCTCAACGCCCCCAACTCCCCAAACCCAGGCCCGCCACTCTCTCAACACCGCAAAAGCCCGGGCCTGGGCCCCTCTCAACTTGACCCAGGCCGAACTCTCTCTGCCACTCACCTTCCCCACGGGCCAAACCTTCCGCTGGAAAAACACCGCCCCTCTAGAATACACCGGCGTCGTCGGGTCCCACCTCATAACCCTCAAACACCTCCAAAACGGCGACGTTTGCTACTGCCTCCACTCCCACTCTCACCCCGAAAAAGCCAAAACCGCCTTGCTAGATTTCCTTAACGCCGCCGTTTCTCTCGCCGGCTTATGGAAGGCGTTTTCCGCTTCCGATGCGAGGTTCGCGGCGCTAGCGCGCCACTTGAGCGGTGCGAGAGTGCTCCGGCAAGATCCTTTCGAGTGTTTGATTCAGTTTCTGTGCTCTTCCAATAACAACATTGCACGAATCACGAAGATGGTTGACCACGTGTCGTCCCTGGGAGAGCACGTGGGAGACGTTGGAGGGTTTCAGTTCCACGTTTTCCCTTCTTTGGAGCAATTTTCCTCTGTCTCAGAGCAACAACTCAGAGACGCGGGTTTCGGTTACAGGTTCATTAGTTACTAACCCTAACTACTCTTATGCAAGCATTCAATTGCAAATGTGTTTGTGACTATGATTGTCGTGTTGCTAGGGCTAAATATATAATTGGAACGGTTAATGCTTTGCGATCAAAACCTGGTGGAGGGGAAGAGTGGCTTCGTTCTCTTCGAAAGTTGGATCTTCCAGATGTTATATCTGCACTTTCTACGTTACCCGGTGTTGGCCCTAAAGTGGCTGCTTGCATTGCTCTCTTCTCGCTTGATCAACACCATGCCGTTCCTGTTGACACTCACGTTTGGCGGGTAAGCTTACACTTGTTAGTTATGGTTACTGATTGGCTATTGCATCTGTTGTAGAATGTTGCGATTCAAAGAGTTTAGCATAGAGCGTTTATTTGAATGTATCTCTTTTACACTTGGGTAAGATTGCCACCAAGTATCTCTTACCTGAGCTTGCAGGTTCGCAGTTGACACCAAAACTCTGTAATCGTGTTGCAGAGGCATTTGTTACCAAGTATGGTACATATGCTGGGTGGGCGCAGACTCTATTGTTCATAGCCGAATTACCTTCACAGAAGGCCATCATACCTTCACATTTGTGGACTATCAAACAACGGAATCCTGCAAAGGTAGAAGATGGCGAAGAAGAAGTTGGTAAGAGAAACACGTTTTGTTCTTAACCTTTTAAATTTGCATATTAGACATTTAACTTTCTGGCAAATATTTACTACGTTTTGTTTTTTCAACTAGAGTGAGATCTACAAATGGTGTGACTCTGAGGACATAAATGCACCAGACTTAGGTGTGACATGCTGCTGTCAAGAATTCATTAGGTAGAATATGCTGATACCACACTGGTTGTTCTGTTATACATACTGTTGAGTGTTTTTTCGTCTGGCTTTAATTTTTGTTCTCTGCATTTTATTAGCTTTTTTTTTATCTGCTGTAACCGATAGCTTACATCGTTCTTCTTCATTAATGAATAAGAACATAAACGAAAGATTTATTTTTCCCCATGTAATTTGACTTGGAGTTTTACTTTTCCTGTAAATAATTACTATGCCCAATTGATTATTTACTTTTTACCTCCCTTTCGCTCATTTGATACTTGTATTTGTAATGAACACATCTGTTTGCACATGTTCTTTTGTCTAATGGATGTTGATGTGTACATAAGCAACTTCCTCTAGTGGTTACATACGATTTAGTTTCTAACGCTTTCCTTGATGTTCTTACAAATTGTTGCATGCACGGTATTAAATTGCATCAAACTGTTTCTTATTTTGTTATTTTTCAAGAGCTATGCTAGTATGTACTTTGAAAAGGGTGATATTCACACAGGCATTGGTATTTAAACTTGTACGGTTTTCTTAGTTCTTCTTGCAACTTTCTTTATATGTATGCTATAACTTTGTGTTACTTCTTTCCTTTGACACATAATTTGCGCTCCTTTGAGTTGTAGAGTTGAGACTGGTGCTTCCTCTGTCATAAATGAAATCCTGGATAAATATATTTTCTCCTGTCACTGTGCACTTCTAATTGCTTATATTTCCCTGATGATGTAATACTACATATATTGTGTAAGGCCCCAACGACTAAGTTTGGTATTGAAAGGTAATATGATGTATTGAGTTCTTGATTGCTACATGCTTTTGGGCTATGATATGCCTGAATAAACATGTTCAGTTGTTAGTATATAATTCTTGACATGCATGTGGTATACGAAATAAATTATTAGCTACGTAGGCAGATGAATAGATAATTAATTATTCAAGCACAGGAAAGTTATAAAAATCTGTTATTTTTGTTTGAAAAAGCTCAATACTTTAAGCAAATGATAATTTTAAAACGCCTGAGAGTTATGTAAAACCTTAAGTCTATTTGATTGCTCTTGTTTATGTTATGTAATTTATATTATCACTTTACTGATGGCAAGCATCATCTGTCAAGAGAATTAAATCTGGCTGACAAGGACAGTGAATGGACATATTGAAATTCCTCACAACTAATGACAAATTCTTTCTCTGAACTCTTCCTTGCTTATATTTTGGGGATGTCTAAATATGCATCTGGCGGGAGAAAGGAGAGATGCAGGGCCATGCTGTCGTATATATTTCCTTTATCTATACACCTGCGCTCTCTGCATCCATGTTAAGAAGATAGATCATTCCTGTTTCCTCGTAATGTGTATCTTTTACTGTGATGTGATGTAAACTGTGTCCAGAGTGATTGCAAGTGGGTTCCCAGTTTCTTCTTCTAGCAGAACTAGTAGGTTCCCTGTAGATTTTAGGAGGGATCGGGGTATGTGATACCTGAATAAAAATGTTAAATTGTAAGTGAATAAATGCCTGACTGTTGGTAGGAGACTAATTATATTTAGGTGTAAAAGCATTGTAAAATCAGAATTTTGAAGTGTGAATAAATAGAAAATTAATTATCAGGACACTGGGCACATAGATATGCGTTGCATTTGTTTGGAAATTTATGTACTCTAGATGACCATTTAGAATAACAACAGGGGAAAAAAAAAACGAAAAGAATGTATAGTAAAAACAATTATCTTTTATTTTTCACAAATAGGGTTACCCATTTTGAGAGTGGCTACACAATTGAAGAAGTTATAATATTTTATTTATCTGCATTTTTTTATTTATTTGATTGAAGGTATTGTTTTGGAAAGCTGTCTTAGTTGTGGTCAATCCGAGCCCGGCTCAGTCGTGGTCTCTTTTGAGAGTTGCCTTAATGGCAACCTCAAGAGTGATGGTTTACTTTCTCCTCAAATGAAGATATTACTTGAATAAAGCTTGGAACATCCTCAACTTTTACATATGTCTGTTTGTGGGATTGAATTATGTTACAAAACCAATTTCCATGGTTCATAAAAATATTTTGTATCTTTTACTCTTATTTTAAAATAATTACATTACTATGTGTTATAATCATTGAGGGAGGAGCTTCATTGAAATCAGTATCCGGCGTGTTTTGTGACATCATTTAGGGAAATAAGAATTTTTAAAATTATTATGGATAGGATTATACCATTTCTGCGAAGGTGTTCCCCGTGGCGTTTGGAAGGATACCCAATATCGGCCTATACCTTGGCCATTAATCCAAGTATAACCCTTTCCCATGGAATCAAGATTAAGCACTATCGGATCGTTTCCCTCTGGTGCATCAAACGTTGTCTGCCAATAATCATGGAAATAAAATATTGGTAAACTGTTAAAACAATATTGTAGATAAATGATAAGCAGTTGTGATGCAAATGGAAAGCAGTTTTCATTCCGTAGATAAGGGTAGTGACAAAAACCAGCACAAAAGCCTTTTAACATGTTTAGTCGAACTCTCCTCAATGTCCATTCTTGGTTAAGGAAAAAAAGTAGTGTGAAATTTATGATCACATACCTTATACCATGTGAGTGGCTTCGTTGAGCTTTGAAATCTTTCCCATTGAACTTTACTTGATCCACTAGCTGTGTAGATTTGCAATTTTTCTCCCAACAAACCAACCTTAATTACAACAAATGCAAGATCAACATGCAATGTGCAATATTTAGTTTAATAATTAGGAATCGAAGTAGAGGGTTCAAGTACACATATTCTTTTAATTTGAAATTTTAAGCAGCAGGTAATGAATATGTACGATTGAACAGAAGACTGTTCAGAGTAAATGATATGGGACAAAAAAAGTTATGTTAACTAACTTCTGAGAATACTTTGTGAATAGTATGTCAAGATAATTCACGATTGATGTAGCATGATTGACAATTGAAGTTTCATTGGTGGTGGGGGTCTAACAATTTAGAGATAGTCACCTGATATCCCCATGCTTGATTAGTGAAATCTCGGCCTTGAACTTTCACTCTACTTAAACCAGCAATCTTGTGCTCGAGATATGCTCCTGAGTTCTTCATGTAAAAATAGACATAAATTTCACGTAATTAATTATCTTTCTTTGGCTACCATACTGTCAAATAGTTATTTTGTATGATTATAAGCAAAGCATGCTGTATCTGCAGGCGCATGCTTGCCAGATATTTGTTTAAAAGTAAGGGATGCTTCACTAAGTCCTTAGTGTGATCTTAAATCTTGGTAGAGGAAAAGAAACATGAGAGACGAAATAACCATCATACTACCTGGAAGGCTGGTACTTTCATCTTTGGTATTTAGATACTGCGAAGATTAGTTTTTAATTTATTCTTCTTTAAGTGGCTTCATTTAATTGATCCTGAACATAAAACAATTAAGACAAATACCGGCAGTCCAACTGTTGCACTGAGGAAAGAAATATTGTTCATCCCTTTTATGAGATTGAGTTTGTTTTCCATGACAAAAGACGCATTTCTGTGACTTCCATGAGCAGAACCTAGAGTTAGGAGCATGTGTAGATCCCAATGTTAGCAACTCAAACTGTGCATTATAATCTAAAGTATATTTAAATAACCAAGTCTGTTGCCAAATGGATCAGTTAGTTCTATCCCGAAAAAAGATGCTTTCCTTCTTTCTAAAAAAAATGGGATCGTCACGGTTGAGGTTTACCTACTAGATTTCCGTTGATGAAGGTATGCAAAACATGTCCTTGGCTGTGTGCACTTAGAATGGATTGAGCATCAGGAGAATTGTCATTAAACCTGCACGAGATGTCAACAAGAATCTTAGTGTTATATATATGGACGTTGTATAGCATGTATGTATACATGTTCCTGGCATCAAGATCGTATGTTGCTAATTTTACCTAAATGTGTACCACATATAGTCAGATGTATCTTTTGCTGTGCTGATTTGATCCAATAGTGTATTTGCTCTTAATGTAGTATCGTCAAAACTCGGGATGGCTTCTTTGTACACTTTCCATTTCTCGGCTGAATTGAACTGTAAATATGACTTCATTGATCTGTCATTTTTTGTGCGTACCTATAAGAACAGAAAATATGAATCGCCTTTTAGTAGCATCAAGATGTTTGTCGAAGTTAATACAAGATTAAGTAGTAAACAAAGCACAAGGAAACTATCCAGCATATGTCTTGTCTTTTAAATAAATGATGACACTATATATTAAGCGTTTGATTTTTACCTTGGCAGTGTTAAAGGCTACACTCTTGCAGTCTGGTAGAATACTGATTGATTTGGGGGGTAATTGGTATGGAATATTTTGGAATTGAATTGTGACACTTCGATCTTCATTATTTTCCAGGAAGGCAGCACATTCTGTTGAGCTACTTTTGAAAACATAAGCCTGAAGAATGATGGAAAATGATTGATTTTGTTTAAAAGATCCGTCTTTTAGAGAGTACTTTATAAATTGTGACTCAAATACCAGTATTATAGTGAATTGACCCAATAGTTTTCTTACGTTTTGTCGTGAGCCCAAGCTGAAGCTAGTTTGAGTACCATAAAGTAGGGTTTTTGAACATGACTTGATTGCTGCATGTAGCTCCTTAAGATGGCCCCATTTTGGTTGCCTAACCAAACCTGCTTACCTTAGCATAGTCAATCACGTTGTGATTCAATATCTATATTTTACTAAAATGGAGAAAGGAAGGAAACATACCGTATTCATCTAGTGGAGCTTCGTCATAATAGGATGTCGTTACGAAAGCGGAGGCTATCCTGTCGAAATTGGTTCCTCCATGGTACTGCATCAAATCCACATATCAAGCCACTTAAAAGAAAAATAATGGCATGCCTGATTACATGCTGGGGATAAAGAAAAGAGAAACCGTTACAACAAGGTTATGAATGATACCATGTAGTAATTGACATAGCTTCCTCTCTTTGCAATGAACAGAGCAACATTGTACGCAATGTCTTCAGCAGATCTTATGTATGGTACTCCACCAAACACTTGGTAACTTCAAATTTTAACGTGAAATGATTGGAATTAGACTTCTCAAAGGCTTTGAAAGTAGCACTTTCTGTGAAAAAAAAAAGGTTCGTAAATTGTAATGCAGAATTTCACAAGAACTTACAAACTTGTCCAGTTCTCTGTCCAGAGTGAAGGCTTGTTAGGTGAGTTAGGCCCCTTAAAAGTTGTACCGCACTGCATGCCATTGCATGTGTTGATCTGCAGATTACATGACTTCATTTTATACATGATGTAATATGAATAATATAACTGATAAGAAGTAATAAGAATTAGTAATACATTTCTTTAGTGCATTTTGATTGCCAGTTCTGGCTTAATTTTTCCGATTCAAGAATCCATTTTTTGCGTAAACATTCACATCCCTGTACAGTGTTATTAGATAAGGATCCAACGATAGGTATAATTATTGTCCTTTTCTCTGAAGTAAATAATATCCATTATGCTTGAGCTTGTATGAAGTGTAGTATATTTCAAAATTCTCCATTTCTTGTTTTATTGAACAATGGATTTGACAAAATTCCAGGGAAAGTAGAGACTAACCACGGGATCAGGAGCATTATCTTGCTTGCACATGACCCAAGGCACACCAGTTTGGAGTCCCACGGCCATTTGGGCAGCCCAACGAATATAAGATAGTCCTTTCTCGTGAAACGCCCCCTCAACGTTCCCATATTCGTTCTCAATCTACAATCACCATAAACCATTTACAAAATCCAAAAAATAAAAAATAAAAATAAAAATAAAAAAATAAAACAAACACAATTGACAAGTGTTGTTGGTTGGAAGTTTAAACAAACCTGTGATAGTATGATAGGTCCTCCTTGCGAAGCATAAAGATTAGCCGATTTCATCACGTTGACTATTCTGGCAGCGAACCTTTGCATGTGAAACTGCCATTAATGAATGGTCTGTTAATATCAGACTTGAGTGAAAAGTATATAGTAAAGAGTAATTTGTGTTAATGTCTAAGGAGACATGACCCAAATACTAAATAATATTTTGGATAAAGTAACAAGAGACAGATGGACTACCACGCTTGTGTAGTTCAAATTACAGTGATAGATTGAGGATCACAGTTCAGAAACTAGAGTGGAATACCTTGAATTGCTCATTGTCAGATCTGAATACGATACCCGGAATATCATGTAACCAAATTGGAAGACCCCTGCACCAAGAAACCCGCAACTCAGTTTCTTCTACTACGGAATCATTATCATAGTGTTTCTTATCATCAAAGTTCCCAAAGTAACTTCACTGACAACCAAAATATGCTTTAATTCTTACCCATATGTGCATTCACTCTCAATGTATGGTCCAATTCTGAGGGTTACATATAAACCCTGTGCTTGAATTTCCTTAATGAATCTCACTATATTATGCCTCCCTCTAAAGTTATACTACAAACCAAGTAAAAGATGCTTCTCGTAATTAATGAGCTTTAAGAAAATACATGAGAAAAAAAATATATAGACGAGTAGACAGGGTTTGAGTTTGGTCACCTGGCCTTGTTGAGGTTCGTGAAGGTTCCAAAACACGTAAGTTTGTATGACATCTAATCCACCTTCCTTAGCTTTCGCAATTAAATTAGGCCACATCTGTTCAAATCATCAGCAAATTACAATTCACAATTTAGAGATTATTTTTTTTTTTTTTATGTTATTCTTATTTACCTATTCCATTATTCCAACACGCAACTTTTCTATACCCACATTAATTCCTGGCTTCTTTTCATTTAAATTTTACTAAATTACTACGTGAGCCCCGTCTGCATTAATATTGATATAATCTCTTTTAATTCAAACGTAGAAAAATTTCTTCCGTTCATAAAAAAAAGTTAAATCGAAGTCGTTTATGATGCCTACACGTGACCCTTTTCGAATGGAAAATGAGGTTTTGACAAAAAATATTTTGACAAAATTGACAAACTTTCTATAAATAGGATTAAAGTAGATTAAATTTTTAATTTTTAATTTTTAATTAAAAAGAAGTAATAAAAGTAGTACTTTTTTACTTTATTTAGAAGTAATAAAAGTAATGTATCATTTTCCTTTTCGAATTCGATTCCCATTGTTTAATCCTTTAGCGCATGTAGCTAATTTTGGCCCTTAATGATTGCAAACCCCCAAAAGACCTAACCCACTAAATTTGATTACAAGCTTTACATGAACGAACAATGGCTCAACAATGAGCATTTTTTTCACGTTCAAATTAGTAAGCTTAGAACAATATGATACGCTAATTATGTGATTTTATGAATACTTATTTTACCATAATAATAAAATGAAAAAATATAAAGAGATTCTACCGTGTTCTTATTTTCATTATTATTATGATAATAATAATAATAATAATAATAATAATTTCGTTGCCATTAATAATTGACCCAATACGAGAACTTGAGAATATACATACAAGTTTGCTACAAATTAGGTGTCATGAATTAATATTCTACAAAAAAATTGAACCTTGTTTTTTTTTTCAGATATATCTCTTTATAATATATTTTTTTTCCGCGTAAGAGGTTCTTCAAGTTTAAAGCAACGAATAATTCACAAAAATATCCCTTATCTCAAAATTAAATTCAACTTTTTTTCTTCTCTAAAAACCAAAAAAAAACAGTTAATAATGGTCGTTGAGAACATATAAATTAAAAAATTAAAATCTTAAATTGTTTGTAGAGAATATATATATATATATATATATATATATATATATATTAAATTGCAACTCTAACGTGGCTTCTTTTAACGTGGTTTTCCTGAACCTCCTATTATATGTTAAGCATAATCATTATCTGAATTTTTTTGGGACATGCGAATAATTTAATATTTAAAAATGTTATTGTGGTGTTAGGACCCGCTTTACTCATTTGGTATTAATAAATATTTAATAAGCCAATCTTGATATTATAATCAATATGTTTAAATTACTTTTAATCATATTAAAATGTATTTTTATTAATAAATACAGTAAATATAAACAATAAACAGGAAAATATTAACATAAAAATAATTTTCAGACATTATATTAAATAAAAATGGCAAGGAAAAATAAATAAGATCTCCATATTTATTGACTAATATATACTCAACAGATGGGCACTATCCTAAATAGTAATCAAATCCCATCAGACATTTTCTCAAAAAAATTACATAATACGCTGACCATATTTTTGAAGATTTATTTCGTTAAATTTGAAGAATACTCCCTGCACATACAATCTTGGATTTTCCTACTTAACGATGATATAAAAGTAGATTTTCTACAAATTAATTACTCTGACCATTTTCTACTTAAGTACTCTTTAATCCACTAGTGAGAAAGTTCTGTCCTGAGTGGTCCACTAAACAATTATTAAACACAATTAGATGACAACTTAATCATAGATAGGTTCAGGGAAGAACAGAAACTGAATCCAATTTTGACTCCAGTGAGATCCGATCGTTGATTAAAAAATAAATTAAGGAGATCCAGTCAAAGCTATAGTGGATGAAGAAAAATGAAGAGTGAAAGATGGAAGTTCCCTTAAAAAATAGTTTAAATCCCAACACTAAAATAGTCAGCTCCAAAGTTTAAACCAAAAGAGGAGAGAGTGAGAACCATGCGTCAATGGTCTCCATGTGAACTCAAACCTTCATTACACTGCTACACATGCATCACTAACACTAGATGTACAAAAAAAAAAAAAAATACAATTTACATTCTTAAATAAAGTACCAAGACTTTATATTATATATATAGTTCATATATAATAGAATTAGAAGACCCTGCAACTTGCTTTCCATTATATAATAAAACAAACCGCTTGTCTTTTTGTAAGATTATTTATGCCAATCTTGCATTCTTTTTATATATAAATTAATCTTTGAGAAGTGATGTTTAAACTAACAACTTAATCACTGATCTTATTTTCTTTTCCTACCATATTTATATTACTTATTATATATGTATATTTGTGTGGGTTGTTGGGGGTGTCTAACAATATTTTCATTATTTTTTTTATTACCGTTTTCAACCACATCGATAAAGAAGTGTAAAACAAGAATAACGTGAACCAACCATAGCGTTGCAAGAATAAACCGTATCAACGCTAAGTTGCAGAGAGTATTCCAACGATGATGGAGCACTCTTTGATATTTCTTACCTAACAATACTACAACCAAAACCAAACGGTTCTTATTTTCTCCTTCTTATTATCTCTTTATCCTTAACCCAGAAACATAGCACAAACACACCATATACGAACTCTATAGTACAAAATGAAAAGAAAATCGTGTGTGTGAAAAATTCAAGAACAAAGAGTGAGGGTGGCGTACCTGAGGAGTGCTGCGAGGATAATGAATTGAACCGGAGAAGAGGATTCGATGCTGTCCATCAACGATTAAGGATCTTCCGTCGTAGGTGACATTGCCACCATAGGCGCCACCGATAAACGCCGTTAAAATGAATGCTAACGGGAAACACCGTCTCCACCACCACACCTTCACCATTTCACCTTCAACTGTCGTTGTAACTTTTTCAGCTTTTGGTGATGAAGCACTCTTAATCTATATATATATATATATATATATATATATATATATATATATACACATGTGTTGTTTGCGTGATGGTCATTTATTTATATTAACAAGGTTTTGTTAGAAATGAAAGTGGTTCATATATAATACATGGAGTTAATATAAATGTTATTAACAAAAGAATTAGTTAAATAATGTAAATAATTAATTTACCCGACAGGCCCACATCACATGGTTTAACGTATAAGAAACCAATTTCGGGATTCTTTTCAATGCATTTCAATTGATTGATACAACACTGAATCAATTTTTCTCGAATTTTTGAATAAAAAAACGTGGTTAATTACTATAATTACTTTTTGTTAAGTTGTATTATTTCTGCATCAAAGGATTTATGTATGTTTGCATTACATGTGACTATCTCCTTTATGTATTTTTTTTTTCGTTTTATGTACAACTAAAGAATTCTTTTAAGGTGAAATACAACTTTTTGTCGTCAGATTTTGGTGTTCTTTCCCGTTTACAGTAAGAACGGCGATTGAATAATGATTGGTTGTAGCTTAACTGCTAACAGAAAAAGTAGTTAATTATAGTGAATAAATAACTTTGTTTTCAGTACAATATTATTTCATAGTTTCTATTAATTGCACCAGAAAAGGAAAAATCTGATAAGGATATTAATTCATTTTATCAAAAAGCAATGCAATATTTTTTCTTTGCATTGTACAACAAGACAAACGAGTAGATTTGGTAATAAGATATATCTAACCTCAAAATTAGTTGTTTTTTAATTATAAGCTGGTTTGCTTATATATAACAATTTTAATTTTTTGAAACTCTCAAAAATATCAAAGGATTATCTCACAAAACTAAAGAGTTACGATGGGACAAATAAATTATTCGCTGCTACTAAGAGTAATACAAAGTAACACGAAAACTAGTTACTTACTAAATAAATAAATAAACTTAATCAAATTTGTTTTCAATGACTTTAGATATTTTCAGACACACTCGTAGTAGTCACCAAGTCTATTGCATTTGCATTTCTATTTTTATACACAAATAAATTAATATAATATAGTACTATCCTTTTAAAATTCGAACAAGATCATTTACTAGAGATCCATTTTTCGTTGCTTTAATTTTAATTTGGCAATTTGATTCCTAAATGAATAAGTTGGGTTTGGGTTGCTATGTGTTGGCCCAAGTCATGCTGAATCGGTTTAGGTAAGACTAAGTCCATGTGTATCCATGTCAGGTCTAGTCAAGGTTAAGACAAGTCAAGTCAAATCCGATTCAAGTCAAGTTAGATTTAAGTTCAATCAAGTTGAGTTTAGATCAGGTTAAATCGAGCTCAGGTCAAACCGAGTTAAGTTAAACCCATGTCAAGTCAAAGTTATATTGAGTCAAGTGGACTCAGGTACATGTCAGTTTAGAAAAAGTGTGTTTCTACATTAGAAAGAGTAGAGTCAGACTCACATCAAATTGAGTCAAGTCATGTCTATATTGGACCAAGTTTAAGTTAGATTCATGTCTAACAATTTTGGAATAAGTTGAACCCAAGTTAAGTTATGTCATATTGAATAAGTTTGGCTGAATTTTAACATTTCAATCAAGTTTCAAATAGTATATGCAATACCCTTCTTTTCCAAGTTTTCCAAAAACAGATACCCAAACCCCCTCCCTCTCATGTGGCTGGATGATGAATTCTTCTAGGTCAAGCTGAGGAATTCTGCTTCTCCTCTCTTAGGTTGTCTTCACTCAAGTATTCACCCAAAGATAGGTAAGGGAAGCTGACTTTTCACCCAAATTTCGTATGAAATGTGTTCATGAGTGATTGAATTGCTTGATTGTGTGTTCAATTCATGTTTGAAATTGCCTGTGTGTGAAATTGGGTGTTGGATGATTCTGAGCGAGCCTGCATGTGAAGAACAGATGTGATTTCCTGGTAGTTTCGCCCAGGCGAGCTGCTCTCGCCTGAGCGAAAATACCAGAAGAGCACCTCTATCACTGCGTGAAATCTCACCTAGGCGAGCCGGAGTCGCCTGAGCGAGATAACTTCTCATCTAGGCGAGCCAGTTTAGCCTGAACGAGAGTTCGCCCAAGATTTTATTTTGCCACTGTAAGAGGTCTCGCCCAGGCGAGAGCAGCTCGCCTAAGCGAGACAAACTCTCTAGCTTAGGCGAGACCCTCTAGCCTAAGCGAGTTTCCCTGCAGAAGTTAGCTCCTTCACTGTTTTTGACTAATTGATATTGTATTAATTGCATTAATATGATAATGGCTGGTCTTGTATGTGATCCTTATGCATGATAGTCAGTGTGATGGAATTGAGTGTGAAATTGGTATGAATGAGAATGTGTTGGAGTTAGGATTTCAAGAAAAATTCTAAGGAAAATGGTTTTAGTAAATGTAAGGGCATGAGGACTCATATTGGTGGCATCCTGACGCTCCTAGTAACCATTAAGACTCATGTAGAGTATGATGGATTACGTCGGGGGAGTAGCAGGAGGTCCTGGTCTATGGACCTGATTCGTCATAGACGTGATGGAGCTTATCTTGGGAGTGGTTGGATAAATACCCCTTGTGCCTAAAACTCTGCAGAGTTTGGAAATCGTCACAAGTGCAATTTAAAATATTTTAATGACTCGTATAATTATGATAAACATTTGAAAGTTAGCCGAAATCTTGTTGTAATTCAAATTTACTTTACTGTTAACCTAATTTAAATAAGAGTTTTTGGGAATTGAAACTTTTCCAATACATTACAGACAAATAAAAAACATCTTATTTTATAAGTGTATTGCAGTCTACCTGAGTCATGAATCAAATCGACCACTCCACACTTATATTATTACAATAATATTAGGTTAAAATACTCCGTTGGTCCTCGTTTTAGTTCAGAAATCTCAAATTGGTCCTCGTATTTTAATTGGTCTCAATTTCGTCCTCGTTTTTGTAATTCAGTATTAAATCAGGGCAATCGTTAACTGTTGGTAAACGACATTTATATGTGATGATGTGGCTGTAATGTTCAATCTTACGTGTCAATGAGTTGTGGTTGGCACCTTAAACAACCATTGTTGTCTTCTCTTTTAAGAAGGTAATATTGGGAGAGGGTAAGTGTTTGAAT